>Ga0233439_10001086_pt1 | contig 36300 bp, 32 predicted proteins | sample SI_123_September_6_FD_182713 | JGI IMG/M metagenome (GOLD analysis project Ga0233439, IMG submission 182713) | Seawater microbial communities from Saanich Inlet, British Columbia, Canada - SI_123_September2016_100_MG | ecosystem: Environmental > Aquatic > Marine > Inlet | place: Canada: British... | reverse complement strand
CATCCAACGTCTCACCCCCGACATTGTCAAAATAGACATCGATGCCTTTGGGGCAGTGAGTTTCCAACGCGGCTTGAATGCCATCCGGCGTCGTCTTGTAGTTAAAGGCCGCGTCGTAACCAAGGCTGAGAACGAAATCGACCTTGTCATCACTGCCCGCACTACCGACCACATAACAGCCGCGCTGTTTCGCGATTTGCCCGGCGACCTGACCCAATGGTCCGGCGGCAGAGGATATATAAACCGTCTCCCCCGCCTGAGCCTTGCCGATATCGACGATGCCCACATAGGCCGTCAGACCCGGCATCCCCAATAACGAGACGGCGTAGGACAATGGCGCATCTTTGGGCCAGGTGGCCGGATCGATCCGGTTGGGCCGTACGTCATAGCCTTTGTGGTCCTGCAACGTCGCGGGCAGCACCGTATACAGCTCCCACCCGAAGAAACCCCAGACCACATCGCCGACGGCCAGATCTGCGTTGTCAGAGGCAACGACACGGGCGACCACGCGCGCCTCCACCGCGTCTTGCAAAGCTTGAACCGAGAAACTATAGGCCGCCATATAAGGATCAAGGCTGAGATACATATTGGCCAGCAGGACTTCGCCCGGCCCTAACTCGGGCACCGGGCGCTCGATAATCTTAAAGCTGTCAGGGGATAGCTGGCTGTGACTGCCCGCGTTCTGATCCGGGCGGGCCGATAGGGTGACCAGTCTGTTTATCATGTTGTTCATAATAATTTTTCGCCTCAACCAAAGGCGATGCGCGCGAAATCATCAAGCGCGGTTTTGGTCTCACCAATCTCGCGCATGGGCACCATATGCAGGACTTGTTCAACGCCGGCATCTTCGAGGCGGCGGCAACGATCCCAATCAGGGCGGCGGTTGGGCAGGGTATAGATTTTAACGTCGTCTGGTGCGCGGCCCCTCTCCCGCAACATGCCATGCAAGGTCGCGATGCGTTCCACCAATTCATCCGGGTTGACGCCCGCGCCCATCCAGCCCTGGGCCAGGTCGGCCACCCGTCGCAGGGCCGCATCCCCTTCCCCGCCGACAAAAATGGGCGGATGTGGCGTTTGCACCGGCTTTGGATACATCACGCAATTGGGCAGTTGATAAAGCTCCCCTTCGAAGGAGGAGACTTCTTCCTGCCACAACGCCTTCATCACCGCGATATGTTCATTGGCCCGCTTGCCCCGCTGTTCCCACGGCACGTTCAGGGCCTCGAACTCCTCCTTCAACCAACCAAGGCCGATACCGAAATTAACCCGGCCGTTGGAGAGGAAATCCAGATCCGCCACCTGCTTGGCGGTATAGACCGGGTTGCGCTGGGTGATCAAACAGATGGAGGTGCCCAGACGAACGGTCTTGGTATGAGCCGCCAGATAGGTCAGGGCGGTAAACGGCTCCATCATCCCCTTGCCGAAAGCGCCGATGCGACCGTCCGGGGAATAGGGATAGTTCGGCTCGTAATCATCGAACAGCACCACATGCTCCGGCACCCAAATAGCCTGGAAATCGCGCTCCTCAATTGCCTCTGCCGTTTGGGCAATGATCTCGGGCGGGGTGGTGTCGTTCAGGGCCAAAAATACGCCGGCTTCCATGCTGCTCTCTCCTGCAAATATTAACGCGCGTCCATTTCAGCCTGCAATCCATCCCGGATCAAGGTCTCCCGCGCACCACGCAGACGATGTTTGATCACCGTATAGGCATCCCGGTCCAGCGCTCGCAGTTCAGCCGCCTTGGCCTCTAACGCCGCCCCAAAATCACCCTCGCGCACAGCTTCATCCAGATAGCCGACCTCTGCTGCCGTCGTAGGTGGATACAATTCCGCGCCCATGGTGGCCCGGTTCAAGTAGCGCCCATCCAGACGATCGCGGGCCAACTCCAACCCAAAGGTCGGCAGGCTCAACCCAATCGCGGTTTCGTTCAGGCCGATTTTGAAATCACCTGAAACCCCAACCCGATAGTCCCCGGTCAACAACAATAGCGCGCCGGCGGCGACCGCATGGCCGGTACAGCCAATGATCACGGGCTGTGGATGCATATAGATTTTCAGCAACAATTCCGCCCCTGCCTCCACCATCTCCCGCACACCTTCAGCCGGGCCGTTGATAACCTTCAGATCAAAGCCGCCACATAGCAATCCGGGCCTGCCCACGATCACAACCACATCCGCCAAAGCCGCTGCCCGATCCAAACCCTCGGTCAACGCCGCCATCATGCCCATGCCAAAGGCATTGGCCTTGCCGTCATTCATGGTCAGGGTGGCGACCCCGTCTTTCATTTGGTAGTCGACGAAATCAGTCATAAAAAAAAAACCTCTACTGCAACTAAATTAAACAGCCATAGGCCGCATCAATCAGCGACTGGCCGCGCTGGTTCAAAAGGATACCGCCGCCCATTTTGTTCATGGTATAGCCGAAAGAGAATTTTCGCTCCGGGTCGGCGAAACCAATGCTGCCGCCCGCACCAACATGGCCAAAGGCCTTTTCACCAATCGCTGCGGAATTACCCTCGGGCAGGTCCTGGTTTTCCATAGACAGCATAAAGCCCTGGCCAAATCGGCTCGGGATCAACAGGGTCTGGTCCCTGTCGGTCTCCATGGACGGCTGGCGCATGTCTTCGATGCGTTCCGGTGACAGCAAAGTATAGCCGTCGATGGTACCGCCATTGGCCAGGGGCCGGTACATCATCGCCAGGCTTCGGGCATTGCCAACACCACAGGCCCCGCCGATTTCGGCAGCACGGGCCTCACGGCCATTGGGATAGAATTTCCCACTGTTAAGAAATGCCAGATGGGAGATCGATGTTTTGTCGCTCATCACCGCTTTGACAAAATCCGTCGGCACGAAATCCGCATCGGGGATAAATCCGATAACCGGGGCGACCCGGGGCTCAATTTCCTCGGGCAGGCCAATCCAGAAATCAAGACCAAGAGGCCCAGCGATTTCGTCCTGAAAAAACGCGCCCAGTGATTTCCCGGACACGCGCCGGACAAGTTCCCCCACTGTCCACCCGAAGGAGGCCATGTGATAACCGTTCTTCTCGCCCGGCGTCCACCACGGTGCCTCCGCCTCGAGGCGTTCAACCATGTAATCCCAATCATTGTAAGCGCCGTCTTTGAGCGGTTCGCGAAAGGCCGGCAGACCAAGCGAATGGTTCAGCGCCATCCGCACGGTGGCATTATCCTTGCCCTCGCCCCGGAAACCGGGCCAATAGGTGGACATTTTTTCGTCCAGGTCTAATTCGCCGCGATCAATCAAGCGTTGGGCACACAGGGCGGTCGCAGCTTTGGTGCAGGAAAAGACCACAGACACCGTATCCTTGTCCCAAGCCGCCCCCGTATCCGTATCTTTGACGCCGCCCCAAAGATCGACGACGGTCTCCCCATCTACGGTTAGGCAGACGCTGGCACCAACTTCATCGTTGTTGTCAAAATTCGCGGCAAAAGCATCCGCCACGGCTTGGTATGCCGGATTGGAAAAGCCTTCGATTACAGTTGTCATGTCGCAGTCTCCCGTCCACCGTCCACCTTCGTACGCTGGAAGTGGTGTTGGTATAAATCCAGGCCTACCCGTCAACCGGTCTATTAGGAATGGCGCGGCGGTATAGATGCCACGATGCGTGCCCGAGTATAGGCAGTATCACAAGAAGTCCGATAAGGCCGGACAGCAGGGACAAACCTATCAGTATGGCAATCGTTATGCACCACACGGTCATCGCCTTTCGGTTGGTCAGCACGACCTTCACGCTGGTGATCATGGCAGTAACAAAATCCACATCGCGGTCAAACAGCATCGGAAAGGAAATCACCGAAAAAGAGAAGACGGCAAACGCAAGGATCGCCCCCACACCGTTACCTATCATGAGGAACAACAAACCCATGGGCGTGGTGAAAATTACGCGCAGCAGTTCCTGGATATCAAAGGGTTTCAAGCCGATGAAGCCAAAGAACAACAACGCGGCAATATCCATCCAAATGAAAAGGGAGAAGCCCGTAACCAGAGCCATCCAGCCCAGGTCGCCGCGGGCTGCGGTCCGTACAGAGTTGAGGATGCCGCGCCATGAAAGGGTCTCTCCACGTTCAATGCTTCGGCTGACGGCATAGAATGCAATGGCAATAAATGGCGCAATCAAGGCAAAGCCGGCGGCCAACGGATAGACGAGATAGGGCAGCTCGAAGTACACAAGTAACAGGACAAGAACCCATCCGCCCACCGTGTAGATGCCGCTGATAGATAGGCCATAGACGTATGAGGCCCGAAAATCACGCAAGGCAATCGCCAAAAGCTCCAATATTTCGATTGTTCGCACGGGCAAAATATCCGGCCCAGTTGCCGGAGAACCCGTTGAGACTTGAGCTGTCTTCATTTTTCTGTGTTCCTTACCTATGAAACCGGGCCAATAAGCAGACATTCTATCATCAGGGAAATCGTACACGCCTTGTTGACTTTACGCCATAACCGGACAGAGCATCTATCTGGAAATCCGTTCCGATGTGGCTACAATGACATTATCGGACCACTAGACGCTCACACCAAGGGGGGAGGTATTTTTAGCCATGCCAAAACTTGAACAGCTTCAATCCACTGCTGAGCCGGAAGATGTTTTCGAGTTGCTACAGCGGGATGGCGCAGTTGTGGTCGAGAATATTCTTGAGCCGGAGAAATTGCGCCAACTAAACCAGGAATTGGATAACCTGATCGCCACGACCGCGCCGGGCCTCCGTCACCCGGCAGCCGAGAGGATGGTCGATTTTTATGGTCTTTCCACGGTCCGTATTGATGGGCTTCCCGGTAAGTCCGAAACATTTGTCGAGGTCATGGCAAGCCCGCTGTTGTGCGCTGCGGCGGATCATTTCCTGTTGCCGCACTGCCATGACTATATCTTCAACACGGGCCAGTTGATCCAAATAGGCCCTGGCGAAAGTCCGCAACGATTGCACCGGGACGAAGATGCGTGGAGCTTTCTAAAGGCACCAAAACATCCCCTGGAGGTTGAGGCGATGTTTGCCTTGACGGATTTCACAATAGAGAACGGCGCGACCCAGGTCGTACCGGGCAGCCATTTATGGCCGCCCGAGCGCCAGGCACGGCCCGAAGAAATTGTCCAGGCCGTGATGCCCGCAGGATCGGCCCTGATGTATCTCGGTTCAGCCATTCATGGCGGCGGCGGCAATCAGACAAAGGCTCAACATCGCCGCGGCATGTTCCTTGGCTATGTGGTCGGCTGGCTGCGGGCGGAGGAAAACAGCTTTCTCACCGTGCCCATCGAAAAAGTACGCCACATGCCCGTGCGCATTCAGGAGCTGTTGGGCTACAAAGCCCATGAAGCGATCGGCGTGGTCGATGTGGGCAGTCCCATGGCGCTGTTGCAACGTCAGCCGTAATTGTCTGGTTCAAACGGGGCGGAAGAATTCAAACATGGAATTCATTTCCGATCGTGAGCAATACATCAATCTGTCGACACGGAAGAGAGATGGCAGCTTTATCGATACACCTGTTTGGTTTGCACAGGCAGGCGACGGAAATTGTTTCTATGTCTTTGCCTTGCAAAAATCAGGAAAAGTCAAAAGAATTAGAAATTTCCCCGATGTAAAAATTGCGTCGTGCAGTTACAGCGGCAAACTAACCGGTGAATGGATTGAAACCAGCGCGGCCCTCGTTAATGAGGCCGAAACTGTTCAACGCGCCTATGGCTACTTACGGAGAAAATACGGCCTTAAATTTCGTATTGGAGATTTCTTCTCTTGGATTATCGGAAATTATCATCGCCGACAGATCATAAAGCTCCGCATCAAGGAACACGACTAACCAGTTCTTCGAACACCTAAGCGGCATCTATTGCGTGACGATTTGCGCACCGCCCGCAGCGACCAGTTCCGCCTTGCCTGGCGATGGCGGCACCAATACGCCGCGCTGGCTACCCGGGCGGGCCGCATTCGCCGCCATCCATCGTTCCAGATGTTCCAGACCGTCCGTGGGCACACGGGCCCATTTGTGGCTGCGCAGCCATGACCAGTTGGCGATATCGGCAATGGAATAGTCACCGGCCAGCCATTCGTTGTCGCCGAGATGGCCATCCAGCACCTCGTACAGGCGACGGGTTTCGTTGTGATAGCGTTTGCGGGCTGCCGGCACGTCTTCTGGAAAATAGCGTTCGAATGAAACCGCCTGGCCCTGCATCGGCCCAATGGCGGCCATTTGAAACATCAACCATTGCATCACCGCCATGCGGCCCGCCACGTCCGTGGGCATGAGGCGACCGGTTTTCTCCGCCAGGTAAATCAGAATGGCGCCTGACTCAAAAATTGTCAGATCGCTTTCCGCACGATCGACGATGACGGGGATGCGGCTGTTGGGGTTCATGGCCTTGAACCAATCCTCGTACTGCTTCTTCTCGCTCAATTGCAGGACATGGGTTTGATAGGGCAGCTCCAACTCCTCCAACGCAATGGCGACTTTCCAGCCGTTTGGCGTGGGCGAGGTATAAAGGTCGATCATGGCAGGGTCCCTGGAATTGAATGACGGTCGCCATTATAGCCATTGCTGAGGTTTACCGTTAACCTGTCTTTCACTCGGTTTTCATGTTTTGGAGGATACGACCCCGTGATCCCTTTGATTGGCTATTCCGACCGTCTGTCCGGTCGTCCCGGTGATACCATCTCTTTCAAAGTCAGCTCAATTTCAGCTGAGCCGTTTGAGGCGGAATTGTTCCGCTCCATCTCCGCTGATCCGAACCCAGCCGGCCCCGGCGTTATCGAGCGCCCCGTCGCCTCCTCCATTTCAGGCAGCTATCCCTCACGGGTACAGGAATTCTATCCCGGCTCCTACGCCATCGCGAACGGCGATCTGCCATCGACCTACAGCGACTTTCGTCTCAGCGCCACCATCTGGCCAACCCTGCCCCTGAAGGGTGAACAGGCGATCCTGTCGGTCGGCGATATCACATTGATGCTGGACGAAAACGGTAACGTTACCGCCCAGGCAGGCCAACACCGGATCGCCACTTCGGCCCCGTTGGAGACACGGGTCTGGTATCGGGTTTGGTTAACCTATGACGGTGCGACACTTGCCGTCGGGCAGGAACCCGTGAAGGCGGGCCATGACACCACCGGGTCGACAAGTGTGCGCGGATTGGAACTATCAGGTAAACCCATCATCGGCGCGATGGAGGCAGACAATATCAACAATGCCATCAACAACGGTATGCGCAACGGCATTGGCGCGCACTTCAATGGCAAGATTGAGGCCCCCAGCATCCATGGCAATGACGGTGCGTTATTGGCGCAATGGGATTTCACCCGTGATTTTTCCTCCACCCATGTTGAGGACACAAGTCATAACGGCCTGCATGGCAAATTGATCAACCTGCCCGCCCGCGCCATGACCGGGTCCTCTTGGAGCGGACGGGACATGTGTTTCCGCCATGCCCCTGCTGATTACGGCGCGATCCACTTCCATGACGACGATATCTATGATTTTGAGTGGGAGACGGATTTTACCTTTACCATTCCAGATGACCTGCCCTCGGGCGCCTATCACGCCCGCATTACCTGTAATGACCATAAGGACAGCATTCCCTTTTTCGTCGTGCCACCCCGAGTAGCACCTGGGGGCAAACCACGGGCTAAATTGTGCGTCCTGGTCTCTACCTTCACATATGTGATCTATGGCAACTATGCCCGGCCCACTTATCACGAATCCTGGCACAGCCGGGTTTCTGAATGGGATGCCTATCCGTGGAACCCTGCGGTGCATCCCGAATATGGCCTGTCCACCTATAACTTCCACGGCGATGGCAGCGGCATTTGCCATGCCTCCAACAACCGGCCCTTATTCAATGTTCGCCCGGAATATTTGTCCTCCACGGATGCGGCGGATTCCGGCATGCGGCATTTGCCTGCCGATACGCACCTGCTCACCTGGCTTGATCAAAAGGGCATTGAGTATGATCTGATCACGGATCACCAACTGCACGCAGACGGCTATGCGGCAATAGCCCCCTATCAGGTTTTGACCACGGGCAGCCATCCCGAATACCACACCGCCCAAACCCTGGATGCGATTGAGGCTTATCGCGATAATGGCGGCAATTTTATGTATTTGGGCGGCAATGGTTTCTATTGGCGCATTGCCCTGCACGAAGAAGAAGACGGCGCGCTGGAGATCAGACGCGGCGAAGGCGGCATTCGCGCCTGGGCCGCCGAACCGGGAGAATATTTCAACGCCTTTGACGGCAACTATGGCGGCATGTGGCGGCGCAACGGACGGGCCCCGCAATCCATCGCGGGGCTGGGTTTCACGGCTCAGGGCAATTTCACCGCCTCCCACTATCGCCGCACGCCTGAAGCCAAGGCTGCCGGGTTGGACTGGATATTCGACGGCATTGAGGGCGATATCCTGGGAGATTTCGGCCTTAGTGGCGGCGGTGCGGCAGGGTTTGAATTGGACCGGGCCGACAAACGCCTGGGCACACCGCAAAACGCGGTCATCATCGCGCGCTCCGAAGGGCATGACGACACCACCATCATGGTGCCGGAGGAGATGTTGACCCACATAATGAACTGGTCCAAGGAACCCACCGAGGACCTGATCCGGGCCGATATGCTGTTTTATGACACACCGTCGGGGGGCCATGTCTTTTCCACCGGCTCCATCACCTATTGCGGCTGTCTGCCCTGGAATGGTGGCGACAACAACATCTCGCGCCTGACCCTCAACGTACTAAATCGCTTTCTTGGCGAATAGTTTCTCGAAGAATAGGAGACAACAATGAAAATCACTCTGGAAGAAGCCAACCGCATCGCCAAAGGCGCCCTGGCAGAGGCTGTGGCGCGGAACATCAAGATCAACGTTGCCGTCTGTGACGTCGGCGGACGCTTGGTTGCCTTTCAACGCATGGATGATGCCATGTGGGCCGGTGCCTACGGCAGCCAGGGCAAGGCCGTCGCCTCTGCCTCGTTCGGAGTGCCTAGCGGCAATCTGGCGGAGCGCGCCGAACATCCAACTTTTCGCGCCATCCGGGAACACGAAGGCAACCACATGATCTTCGGCCAAGGGGCCGTCCCCATTCTGCGGAGTGGCGTCGTCATAGGTGCCTGCGGCGTAGGCGGCGGCACCGGCCAGGAAGACGAAGACTGCGCCCGGGCGGGTGTGGAGTTGCTTTAAGTCACTTCAAACAGGAGAGGTTCATGACAGCGTATATGATTGTCGACTTGGACGTCCACGACCCGGAAGGTTTTGCAGCCTATCGCGACGGGGTACCGGCCTTGGTCAGCAAGCACGGTGGCCAATATATCGTTCGTGGTGGTGACTTCGACGTCCTCGAAGGCGAATGGCAGCCCCATCGAATGGTGATGTTCCAATTCCCCAACCGCCAAGCCGTCCACAACATGTTCGCCGACCCGGATTACGCTGAACTAAAGGCATTGCGAGAAAGAACGGCGAAATCGAACATCATCGTCGTCGATGGTATGGATTAGCTAACTAGCGCCTTTGTGTCCTGTTCTGAGCTATAACCAATCATAAATTGGAGCGTCCAATGACGGCATACATGATTGTTGATTTGGAAATCTACGATCCTGAGGGCTTTGCTGCCTATGGAAATGACGTCCCAGTCCTTGTTGCCAAATATGGCGGCGAATATATGGTGCTTGATGGTGAGTTTGAAATTCTTGAAGGCGATTGGCAGCCCCATCGTATGGTGATGTTTCAGTTCCCTAATCGCCAGGCCGTCTACGACCTCTTCGAGGATCACGATTATGTTGCAATAAAACCAATTCGGGAAAGAACGGCAAAAACGAACATTATCGTTGTTGACGGAATTAAATAGGCCACAAAAAAGGCCGGCACGAAGCCGACCTTTTCCGGGAACTGTGTCGAAGCTATCTATCTGGAATAATACTCGATCACCAGGTTCGGCTCCATCGGTACCGGGTAGGGTACCTCGGCGAATTTTGGGGTGCGGACGAAGGTGCCCTTGCGTTTACCGAAGTCTACTTCGATGTATTCAGGCACGTCCCGCTCGGAACTGTCCATGGCTTCGAGGACCATGATGATCTCGCGGGATTTTTCCTTAATCTCGATCACGTCGCCTTCATTGACCCGGTAAGAGGCGATGTTGACCTTCTTGCCATTGACTGTGATGTGGCCGTGGTTGATGAACTGGCGGGATGAGAAGACCGTAGGCACGAATTTCATGCGATAGACCACGGCGTCCAGGCGTCGCTCCAAAAGGCCGATCAGGCCCTCGGTGGTGTCGCCCTTGACCTTCACGGCTTCGTTGTAGGTACGGCGGAATTGTTTTTCCGTGATGTTGCCGTAATAACCGCGCAGCTTTTGCTTCGCAGCCAGCTGAATACCGTAATCAGACGGCTTCCGGCGACGACCCTGGGCGTGTTGCCCCGGGGGATAATCCCGCTTGTTAACCGGGCTTTTGGGGCGGCCCCAAATGTTTTCGCCCAACCGGCGGTTCAGCTTGTATTTCGAGCGTAGTCGCTTCGTCATCTAATTCGGTCTCTCAGCAAATTTGAGCTAAAATATGTGGCGTAAGCCAAAGCGCAGCCAACCCATGATATTTTAAATCCTGGGGGGCGCACAAGGTGGCGGAGTTATACCAATCCATGAGCGCAAGTCAAATGGCAATTTCTGACAAATCAGCCAAAAACGCCCCGCTAATCATCACTATCACCTTCGCGGCGGATCAGGGCCGATATCACCCCATGCAAAGAACGCACTTCCTGGCCCGTCAGATCGGCCCGGCGAAAGATATTGCGCAGGTTCCGCATCATCGACGGGCGTTTCTCGGGCGGTTTGAGGAAACCTTTTTCCAACAACTCCGCCTCCAGTCGATTTTCGAAATAGGCCAGCTCGTCCAGGGTTGCCGGTAAACTGTCACCCGCGATCACAGCTTCTGGTAGCGGGCCGGCAGTGAACCATTCATAGGCCACCAGCAACACCGCCTGGCCTAAATTTATGGATGAAAAGGCTGGATTTGCGGGGATTTGAATGATGTTTTGCGCCAAAGTGGCGTCATCATTGTGCAGGCCCGCCTTCTCTCCCCCGAACAGAATGCCGATTTCCTGGCCCCGCGCCAGACGTTGCCGCATATCGCCCACGGCCTCACGCGGGGTCAGACAAGGCTTTTCCATCTCCCGCGCCCGCGCCGTGGTGGCATAGACAGCGTGCAGATCGGCGACAGCGGCCGGGGCATCATCATACAGCGTTGCGCCGTCCAGAATATCATCGGCCCGGCTGGACATGGCATGGGCCTTTTCATTCGGCCAGCCATCGCGGGGGTCGACAATACGCATTTGATTGAGGCCAAAATTCTTCATGGCGCGGGCGGCGGCACCAATATTTTCGCCCATTTGCGGACGCACCAATATGATCGCCGGGCTGGGCCCGACGACAACTGCCGCTTTTGTCGAATCCGTGCCGGACATTACAATTGTGCTTTCGCACCATCGTTGAATAATTTGTAGGTAATGGAATCCACCAGGGCCTGGAACGATGCATCAACAATATTCGGTGAGACACCAACGGTGAACCAACGCCGCCCCTTGCCGTCCATGCTTTCGATCAGCACCCGTGTCACCGCACCCGTACCGCCATCCAGGATTCGGACCTTAAAATCCACCAAGGCCAAATCCTCGATATAGGCAGCGAAGCGCCCGATATCTTTGCGCATGGCCCCATCAAGGGCGTTGACCGGGCCGTTGCCTTCCGCCACGGACATAATTTCCCGCCCATCGATGGCAAGTTTGACCGTCGCCTCCGATACGGTGATCAATTCGCCCTTGGCGTTATGGCGGCGTTCGACCATGACGCGGAAGCCATTGACGGCGAAATAATCAGGCACCTCGCCCAAGGCCCGCCGGGCCATCAACTCGAAACTCGCCTCGGCCCCATCATAGGCATAGCCTTCGAACTCTTTCTGCTTCACCTGTTCCAACAATCGGTCGACCTTTGGGTGCTTCGGATCAATCTCAATCCCCACCTCCACCAGCCTTGCCAGAATATTGGAACGTCCCGCCTGGTTGGAGACCAGGACCTGACGGCTGTTGCCCACCAAGGCGGGATCAATATGTTCATACGTTTGCGGGTTTTTCAAAACTGCGGAGACATGCAAGCCGCCCTTATGGGCAAAGGCGGAGGCACCGACAAAGGGCGCCTGCCGGGCGGGGGCCCGGTTCAACAATTCATCCAGCAAATGGGACGTCGTCGTCAAATGGCGCAGGCCGTCATCATCAACGCCGATTTCGAAGTTCTCGGCAAAGCCCGGCTTTAATTTCAGGATCGGGATTAATGCCACCAGATCCGCATTGCCGCAACGTTCCCCCAGGCCATTCAGGCTGCCTTGAACCTGGCGCACACCGGCCTGCACCGCGGCCAGGGACCCGGCGATGGCATTGCCCGTATCGTTGTGACAATGAATGCCCAGATGATCACCGGGGATATGTTCCACCACTTCACCCACGATGCGGGAGATTTCATGCGGCAGCGCACCGCCGTTGGTATCACACAGCACGACCCAACGGGCCCCGGCCTCGTAAGCGGACTTCAGACAGGCCAGGGCAAATTCCGGGTTCGCCTTGTAGCCGTCAAAGAAATGCTCCGCATCGAACAGGGCCTCGCGGCCCTTTTTATTTATATGAGCGATGGAGTCGCCGACCATGGCGACGTTCTCATCCCGCTCAATCCCCAGGGCCACATCCACGTGATAGTCCCAGGTCTTGCCCACCAGACAAACCGCACCGACATCCGCGTTGACCACTTCCGATAACCCCGGATCGTTATCTGCGCTGCGTCCCGGCCGCTTGGTCATCCCGAATGAGGTAAAGATGGCCCGTTTCAGGCTGGGCGGATCCTGGAAAAAGCTGCTGTCGGTGGGGTTGGCACCGGGCCAGCCACCCTCGATATAATCCACGCCCAAACGATCCAGGGCCACGGCAATGGCACGCTTATCCTCGACCGAGAAATCAACGCCGGAAGTCTGGGCCCCATCGCGCAATGTGGTATCGAATATATAAAGCCGTTCTTTTGCCATTATCTTAGCTTCCCGCCCCTTGGCCCCGCCGCCAGGTGGTGCCACCTGCGCCGTCTTCCAATACGATGCCTTGCGCCGCCAGATCGTCACGAATTTGATCGGAGGCGGCGAAATCCTTGTTCGCGCGGGCCTCCCGCCGCTGTTCGATTAAGTTTTCGATGGCTTCCGCCGAAAGATCATCGTCACCGCCCCCACCCTGAAACCAGGTTTCCGCGCTGGCCTGCAGCAAACCAAGAACTTCGCCGACCGCCTTCAGATCAGAGGCCGCAGCACCATCCCCGGCCATGGCCAAATCCGACAGGCGATGCATCTCTGCAATCGCCTTGGGCGTGTTCAGGTCATCACACAAAGCGGCCTCGACCGCTACCGGCAGATCGGACGACGCCGTCGCCTGGCCCACCGCGCGATACCACTTGTCCAGGATACGCCGGGACTCCCCAATCGCCTCTTTGGTGAAATCCAACGGCTGACGATAATGGGCCGACAATAGGGTCAGACGGATCGCCTCGCCGGGGAACTCCTCCAGCAATTCATGCACCGTGAGGAAATTGCCCAGGGATTTAGACATCTTTTCCCCGCCCACTGTGACGTGGCCATTATGCATCCAATAGTTGGCGAAGGCCGCACCATCATGGGCGCAGGTGCTCTGGGCGATTTCGTTTTGATGATGCGGAAAGACCAGATCAATGCCGCCACCATGAATGTCAAAGGTCTGTCCCAACAACGCCTCTGACATGACCGAGCATTCCAAATGCCAGCCAGGCCGGCCCTTGCCCCAGGGGCTGTCCCAGCCGGGCTGTTCCTCGTTCGAAGGTTTCCACAAAACGAAATCCGTGGCATTGCGCTTGTAGGGTGCGACCTCAACCCTGGCCCCGGCGATCAACTCACGCTGACTGCGTTTGGAGAAGACGCCATAGTCCTCCATAGATGTGGTATCGAACAACACATGGCCGTCGGCCTCATAGGCATGGTTCTTTTCGATCAACACCTCGGTCATGGCGATCATGCCGTCCACATGTTCCGTCGCGCGCGGTTCATGATCAGGTGGCAGTGCGCCAAGGGCGGCCATATCGTCATGAAAGGCCTGCGTTGTGTCCGCCGTCAGCTCGGCAATGGTGACACCCAATTCATGCGCCCTGTCGATAATCTTGTCCTCAATATCCGTGATATTGCGAACGTAAGTTACCGTGCCGTACAGGCGGCGCAGCAGGCGGACGAAGCTGTCGAATACCACCACGGGACGGGCATTGCCCACGTGGGCCAGGTCATAGACAGTGGGGCCGCAGACGTACAGACCGACCGCATCCTCGCGCATGGGCGTGAAGGTCTGTTTGCTTCGGGTCGCGGTATTATGAAGTTGCAATAATTTGGACATCGGGATTGGCCCCGCCGGAATAAATTTCAGATGCTGTTCTAATAGTGCGCCATTTTTCGCTAAGTTGGCGCGAAGCGGCCTTAGGTCAGGCGCAACATCGAGCTGTGCAGGCAACGCCGGCACACCGCTCACCGGTACATAACCCCGGCAAGGTGATAATTCGCAGATAGATATCCACAGACTGGATCACGACAAGCTTCCCTTTTCATCGCCATCATGACGACGGCGTCCTTATAACGCCGGGTCATAGGGGAAGTCCAGCGCCGCACATCGTAATTTGCTGGCGAAGCTACAAAATGTGCGGGATAATGGGGACAAAGTGATCGTGGAACTGAATTTGGAGAAATATGATGTCAGGCCTGAAAGACAAATGTGCTGTCACTGGGATTGGTGAAACTGAATATTCGAGGAATTCTGGCAGATCAGTGGTTTCCATGGAAATGGAAGCTGCCCTTAAGGCAATCAATGATGCCGGGCTGACGCCGAATGACATTGATGGGATCATTCCCTACGGCAATATGGAAGTGGTGGCAGAAGAATTCATTACCAACCTTGGCATTGAGGATCTACGCTATTCCGCGATCACACCTTTGGGCGGAGCCAGTTCCGTCGCGGCGATCCAGGCTGCGGTGACGGCCATTGCGGCGGGCGTTTGCAATCATGTCCTGCTGATTGTCGGGCGCAACGGTTCGTCCGGTACCTGCATTGGGGCCCGCGCCGGGGAAATGCCGCAATTCCGTATTATCGGTGAATTCGAAATGCCGTCCGGCAACATTGCACCGGCACAGCTGTATGCCCACATGGCGCGCCGGCATATGGAGTTGTATGGCACCAAATCGGAGCAACTGGCCGAAATTGCCGTCAGCACCCGGGCCAATGCCATTCTGAACGGCAATGCCATTATGACGTCGCCCATGACGATTGAGGATCATCAAAACTCCCGCATGATTTCAGATCCCCTGCGCCTGTTTGATTGCTGCCTGGAAAGCGACGGCGCCACAGCCATTATTGTCTCCAGCACGGAGCGGGCGAAAGATCTGTCGCAAAAGCCCATCTACATCATGGGCGTGGGCGAAGGACATCCCGATTCACCCTCCGCCATCACCCAACGCCCAGACATGATGACCCTCGGCACGGCCAAGGCCGCGCCACGGGCCTTCAACATGGCAGGCATCGACCGCAACGATATTGATGTGGCCGAGATCTATGACTGCTTCACATATATTGTGATGTGCCAGCTGGAAGACCTTGGCTTCTGCAAAAAAGGCGAAGGCGGCGATTTCATTTCCAACGGGCGTATTGCCCTGGGCGGTGAATTGCCCATCAACACCCATGGCGGCCTGCTTTCCCAAGCCCACATGGTGGGCATGAACCATGTCTGCGAACTGGTGAAACAGTTGCGCGGCACCGGCGGCAAGGCCCAGGTGGCCAATGCCGAAATTGGTTTGGTCACCGGTTACGGCGATATGGGTGATGGTGCCGTTGCCATCATGCGCAACTAGTAAAGAGCAGAAATTTATGACAAATCCCGTTGAAGACAAACCCATGCCGCCCCTGAACAGGGAAACAAAACCGTTCTGGGACAGCATGAAGGAACACAACATGCGCCTGCAACGGTGTGCCGATTGCGGCAAGATCCGCCACTATCCCCGCCCCGTATGCGATAGCTGCCTGTCTATGAATTCTGAATGGGTTCGTGCTTCGGGCAAGGGTACGGTGCACAGCTGGACCGTCTCCCACCACGCCTTCCATCCGGCCTTTCTGGCAGACCTACCCCTGACCCTGGTCACTGTGGATCTGGAGGAAGGCGTTCGTATTTGCGCCCAGATGCGGGATGTGAAACCCGACGGGTTAAGCATCGATATGCCTGTAAAGTTGGGATACGAGGACGCAACGGCAGATGTAACCTTGCCCGTTTTCTATCCGGCTTAACGGAACCTGCCGCCAATGACGGAGGCAATTGACAAAGTCGCCGTGGTGACCGGTGCCGCCCGTGGTATCGGGCGCACCACGGCGCGCTGTTTCCTGGATGCGGGCTGGCGTGTGGCGTTGCTTGATATTGACGGCGATAATCTGGGCCGAACCGCGACAGCATTCGGCAATGCGGGCGAAATCATAGCCCTCCCCTGCGATGTGGCCGAGCCTGAACAGGTTCAAGGTGCCATCGATCAAGTCGACGAACGTTTTGGCCGCATCGACGCTCTGGTCAATAATGCGGGCACCGCTGTCTTCAAACCATTGCTGGAAACCACCTATCGGGAATGGCAACGGGTGCTGGACGTCAATCTGAGTGGGCCGTTTTTGTGTAGTCAGGCCAGCGCACGGGTAATGATCCGGAACGGTGGCGGTGCCATCGTCAACATCACTTCCATATCAGGTTTGCGGGCAAGCACCTTGCGGGTAGCCTACGGTACGTCCAAAGCCGGCCTGATGCACCTGACTAAACAGCAGGCCGCCGAATTGGGCGAGGTCGGCATTCGGGTTAACGCAGTGTCACCCGGGCCCGTGGATACGGCAATGGCCAAGGCTGTGCATAGCGCCGAAATTCGCGCGGACTATCACGACGCCATTCCCCTGAACCGCTATGGGCTGGAGCAGGAAATCGCCGATGCGGTATTTTTCCTTTGTGGCGACAACGCTAAATATATCACCGGCCAGATTTTGGCCGTCGATGGCGGCTTTGATGCTACGGGCATTGGCCTGCCCACGTTGCGAACCTAAACCTGAAACGCGCCCATACTTTTCAAATCTGTGATTTGTGACAACCGTCTATCTGGTATATGATTGAAAATTGAACACAATATACATGGTTAACGAATTCATAATTTGAGGGGAAATCGGATATGACAATTGAATTGACGATGTTGTTCTGGGCCGGCGTATTGACCCTTGCCCAAGTCGTGGTTGCGGTTTTATTGACCTTGGGGCAAGTCAGCTTGTCAGAACTTGCAGGCAATCGGGACGGTCTGCCTGCGCCAAGTGATATGGCCGGCCGGGCGGTTCGGGCCCACGCCAATATGCTGGAAAGTTTGGTGCTATTCGCCATTTTGGTACTGATCATACAAATTGCCGGCCTAAACAACGATCAGACCGCATTGGGTGCGCAGATATTTGTCGGGGCACGCTTGGTTCATGCCATCGTGTATCTGGTGGGGGTACCGTGGTTGCGCACCGGTGTTTGGGCCGTCTCGATCATCGGCCTGGTTATGATGGCTTGGCCAATTCTTATGGCATGACAAAGGCAACATACTATTCGGACAAACCAATCAAGGCGGCGGGGCATCCCCGCCGCCGTTTTTTCTTTGCAGACTTTCGAAAAAATTTGCCTTTGTGTTAACCTGGATATTCTATTCTTGGCGGCGCAATAAGAAATTGGTTTATTCTGGGCGGGAAATCATGGTTGCAATGGACTTCGCACCAACAATGATAATTCTGTTGAAATCGGTTCGATGACGAATTTAGACACAGATGCGACACTGTCTTCCTTGCCATCGCCGGGCGACGAAGACCTGCTGCGCGAGGTGCAGCGACTACGCCGTTCAGAGGCGCAATTTACCCGCATTTTTCAACAAAGCCCCATTTGTCTGACGATTACCAGTATCGAAAACGGCCAATTTTTTCGGGTCAACGATGCCTGGTGCCAAACCTATGGTTACGCCGAGGATGAAGTCCTTGGCGAAAGCTCGGTCGAACTGGGTATTTGGGACGCGACGGATGACCAACGGAACGGTTACCTGAAATTATTGCAGCAGGATGGGAAAGTTCGAAATTTCGAAACCCAGATGCGGACGAAAGATGGCCAGGTAATAACAGTCCTGATTTCTGCGGATCATATAATATTCGAGGGTGAAGAGCGGCTGTATTCAACGATCACGAACATCACCAAAAGGGCGGAGTTAGAGCGGACACTTGCCACGGCCTTTGATGCAAACCCGGAAATGGTCGCTTTGACGCGCGCCGATGATGGCCGCTTTATCAACGCCAACCAACAATTCGCGGATTATTACAGTCTGCGAAAAGATGAGATCATCGGCAAAACGACCCAGGACCTCGATCTTTGGCGCGGCCAATATGTGCGGCCGCCATTCATTGACGAAATGCAAAAAAACCGCCGGGTCCGCAATTTCCCGGTTTCCATGTCCACGCCCGACGGAACTATGGAGCATTTCGAATTTTCCAGTGAGCACATCGAATTAGGCGGCGTTAAAGCCTTTCTAACCGTCGGGCGTAAAGTCACCGATGAAGTTCTTGCTAAACAGGCCTTGATTGAAAGCGAGGAGAGATTTCGCCTGTTGCTGGAGGTCGCCCCAGTGCCCCTGGTCATTACGGCCGACGGTATACATCAATATGCCAACAATCTGGCCTGCGATATACTTGGCCGGACACAGGAACAGCTGATAGGCCAGCCGACGACCATGTCCTATGTCGATATGGCGGATTTCGACCATATTACCGAAATTTTGAATCGTGATGGCAGGATCGACCAATACGAAGCGCCATTCAAACGCCTGGACGGCGGTATCTTCTGGGCTTCCCTAAGTGTCGTTAGGACCACCTATCAGGGCCGCAAGGCGAATTTAGTTGGATTACAGGACATCTCGGAACATCGACGCCTGGAAGAGGCTTTGCGGTTGAGCGAGGCACGGTTCCAGGATTTTGCCGAGATCGGGACGGACTGGTTGTGGGAAATGGATGCGGATTTGCGCTATACCTATTTTTCCGAACGCGCGGGCCAGATAACAGGTGTTTTACCCGACAGCGCCCTTGGCAAAACCCGACAACAGGTCGTCAAGGCCGACCCGAATTACGAGGGCTGGCTGCGCCACGAGGAAGATCTTAAAGCCCACCGCCCGTTCCGGGACTATCGCTATATCTATCCCCACGACGATGGCCGTTTTCTCCATTGGTCAGTGAGCGGCAAGCCGGTTTTTGACAGTGACGGCATTTTTCAGGGCTATCGTGGAACCGGGACCGACATCACGGCGGAGATCGAAGCCCAACGCAGGGCCGCAGATTTGCAGCAGCGTTTCATTACCGCTGTTGAGCATATGCCGGTTGCGTTCGCTCTTTTCGACGAGGAAGATAGATTGGTTCATTGCAATGAACGATATCGCAACCTCAACAAATTTGAGACGGATCCCAGCCAAACCGGCGTCACATTCGAAGATCTATTGCGCACCCAAGTCAACGCTGGCGCCTACAAGGGTCTTGGTGCAGACCCAGAGGCTTGGATTCAAAACCGGCTGGAACAGCATAGAAATCCACGTGGACCCATAGAAATTGTCCACACGGATGCGACATTTGATCTGAACGAGCACAAGACCGGTGACGGCAGCACGTTGATTATTTTGGTCGATACAACAGACCGCCAGGAAGCAGAACGTAGTCTGCGCCAAGCCAAGGAAGAGGCGGAATTCGCCGATCGGGCAAAATCTGAATTCCTGGCGAATATGAGCCATGAACTACGCACACCCTTGAATGCCATCATCGGTTTTTCACAAATGCTGGGCATGGGACTGCATGGCGACCTGAATGAAAAACAAAGCGAACAGATCGGCTATGTCGTTAAGTCCGGCGAGCATTTGCTGGATTTGATCAGTGATATCTTGGACATTTCCAAGATTGAGGCAGGGCGTGCTGAATTGTATGAAGAGGCCATCCGGATTGATCAGGTGGTCACGGCCTGCGTCAATATGATCAAGTCCAAGGCCGACGAAAATAACTTGGAAATCACAAACGTGATTGAGGCCGACCTACCAACCTTGCATGCCGATGTGCGCGTCTTTAAACAAATCCTTTTGAATTTATTATCCAACGCCGTGAAGTTCACCGCACCGGGCGGGCAGATTAACATCAAAGCACACTTGGGTGAGGACGGACGGTTATGGATCGAAGTGATCGATGATGGCATCGGCATCGCCGCGCATGACCTGCCCAAAGTTTTGACGACATTTGGCCAGGTCGACAGCGCCATGAACCGCTCCCACCAAGGCACCGGGCTGGGTCTGCCACTTGCGACAACATTGGTCGAACTGCATGGTGGTGGCCTGGAATTGGATAGTAAAGTTGATATGGGAACTACGGCGCGTATTTGGTTCCCGGCCGAGCGTCTACAAGCATTGGACAGCCCGTCCTAAGCCGTGTTCTCATCGTCCTCTGAATTGATACAGGAGGACGATCATGAAATTCCTACAACCCCCCGACTGGCCGCGCGCAAAAGGCTATAGCAATGGCATCGCCACCCGTGGCGAAATGGTGTTTCTGGCCGGTATTGTCGGATGGAATGCGCAGGAAGAATTTGAGACAGACGATTTTGCCGGTCAGGCACGGCAGATCTTTGCCAATATTACTGACCTGCTGCATGCAGCCGGGGCCAGGCCGGAGCACCTTGTACGCCTGACCTAGTACGTCAGCGATCGCGCGGAATACCTTGCCGCCGGCAAAGCCCTGGGCGCTGCCTACCGCGAATTCTTTGGCAACCATTACCCAGTCATGGCGGTTATTGGCGTCGAAGGCTTTATTGAAAACGGGGCCAAGCTTGAAATTGAGGCGACTGCCGTGATCCCGGATTAAACGCTACTATAATATTGTTTGGGTACCAAACATTATAGGGCTATAGTCACCCTGCCCACAAAGCAGCGATGCAGGAGACCCGTGATGAAAACCGTTTTATCCCTGAGCGTGAATGGCACCACCCGCGATGATGTCATCCCCGATAACATGTTGTTGGTGGATTACCTGCGCGAAAATATCGGCCTGACCGGCACCAAGGTTGGGTGCGACGGCGGAGAATGTGGTGCCTGTACGGTTCTGATCAATGACCGGCCGCGCCATAGCTGCCTGACCCTGGCGGTTACCTGTCAGGGTGCCAGGATCGAAACAGTTGACGGCCTGTCCCGGGACAACCGGTTGTCCGCCCTGCAACGGGGCTTTGATGAAAAGCTTGGTGCCCAATGCGGATTTTGCACACCGGGCATGATCATGGCATCGGAAGCATTATTGCGCGCCAACCCCAAACCGGATGAAGCCGCCATTCGCAATGCTCTGGCGGCAAATATCTGCCGCTGCACCGGTTATGTGAAAATCATCGAGGCGGTGCAGTTCGCCGCTGAAATTGCCAACGAAATTGCTGATGAGGCGTTGGCATCATGAGCACCTCTGAGCAAGACATCATACCCGTACAGTCCATTGGCGTGCCGAAACCCCTGGTCGACGGCCCGGAAAAAACCACCGGCAAGGCGATGTTCGCCGCAGATTTCCAGTCCATTGAGGCTCTGGTGGGGCGTATCCTGCGCAGTCCCCATGCACACGCCAATATCATCAGGATAGATACCTCGAAGGCAGAGGCCCTGCCGGGCGTCAAGGCGGTGGTGACGGAGGCTGATTGTTCCGACAGCTATGGCGTCCTGCCAATTGCCATGAACGAATGGGCCCTGGCCCGTGGCCGGGTCCGCTATCGGGGCGAACCGGTTGCAGCTGTTGCCGCAATAAATGTTGCCACGGCCCAGGCGGCCCTGGATCTGATCGAGGTGACGTACGAAGAACTTCCAGCCTACTTCACAGCTGCAGATGCCCGCGCCGACGACGCCTTGGATCTGCACCAAGAAAAACCCGGCAATATCGAACGCGAGGTGGATTTTGATCTGGGCGATGTGGATCAGGGAATGGCGGCGGCCGACTTGATCCGGGAGGTTGACGTCCGTTGCGCGGAAGTCTGCCAGGTACAGATGGAACCGCACGCGGCATATGCGGAATATGATCCGGGCCGCGAACGCCTGACCATTCGCCCCTCAACCCAGGTGCCTTTCTATGTACATAAGATGCTGTCGCGGACCATGGGCATGGCGGACAGCCATATTAGGGTGATCAAGCCCCACATCGGCGGCGGCTTCGGCTCTCGCACGGAAACCCTGCAAAGTGATTTGATCGCGGGTCTGTTGGCGCGCAAGGCACGGGGCACGGTGCGCGTCGTATTGAGCCGGGAGGAGACCTTTATTACCCACCGTGGCCGCCCGGAATCACATATCAAGATGAAAGTCGGCATGAAGGCGGACGGCACCATCACCGCCACCGATTTTTCCGTTGTACAACGCGGTGGTGCCTATAGCGGCTATGGCATCGTTACCATTCTATATGCCGGTTCCATGATTTTCGGCCTTTACGACATTTCCTCCGTCCGCTTCAAGGGCTTTCGGGTTTTGACCAATACGCCGCCCTGTGGCGCCTTTCGCGGCCATGGTACGGTCAAGACACGCTTCGCTTTCGAGGGCCTGATTGATGATATGGCCACCGAGCTTGGCCTTGATCCCTTCGCCGTGCGTCGGGCCAATCTTTTGGTGGCCCCGACCATGACCGAGAATGATTTACTGGTGAACAGCTATGGCCTGGATCAATGCCTGGACTGGGCTGAGGCGGCCTCTGCCTGGAAGGCGCGCAAGGGCAAGATGGGCCCCAACAAGGGCCTGGGCATGGCCTGTTCGCACTATATTTCCGGCGCTTCAAAGCCCAAACATTGGACTGGGGAGCCGCACGCGACGATCCATTTGCGGGTCGATTGGGATGCCTCGATTACGTTGCTGACGGGGGCTGCGGAAATCGGCCAGGGATCTTCCACGGTGATGGCCCAATGCGTGGCGGAAACCCTGGGCGTCGATATGAGCCGCATTCGCGTTATTGCCTCCGACAGCGCGGTGACGCCAAAGGACAATGGCTCCTATTCCTCCCGCGTCACCTTCATGGTCGGCAATGCCTCCATCGATGCGGCGCAAAACCTGAAGGCGACTTTGGTTGCGGCCGCAGCGCGCAAGTTGGAAATCGCGCCTGAAGACGTGGAATGCCTGGGCGAGGTTTTTCGCGGTGGCCAGCAGGACCAGGGCCTTAGTTTTGACGAAGTGGTGATGGAGGCACTGAAGGGCGAAGGCACCATCACCGTCAAAGGTACCTACGACACCATCCCTGAATCCTGGGGCGGCAAGAAATATCGCGGTGCGGCCATCGGCGGTACCATGGCGTTCAGTTATGCCGCCCAAGTGGTTGAGGTTACTGTGGATCCCTATACCGCCGAGATTACCGTGGACAAAGTTTGGGTGGCCCATGATTGCGGCAGGGCACTCAATCCTTTGGCGGTGGAAGGCCAGGTTCAAGGCTCCGTCTGGATGGGTATGGGTCAGGCAATGTCGGAAGAAACCCAATATCACGAGGGGCTGTTGCTGCACGCCAACATGCTGGATTACCGGGTGCCGACAATTATTGAAAGCCCCCCCATAGAAGTCGCATCATCGAAGCCAACGACCCCCATGGACCCTTTGGGGCCAAGGAAGCGGGTGAAGGCTCGCTCAGCAGCTTCCTGCCCGCCCTGACCAACGCCGTGGCCGATGCCATGGGCGTGCGCGCCACCGACCTGCCCCTGACGCCCGATAAATTGTTGGAGCTATTGGAGAAGAAAGCCCGCGATATAAAAGCAAGTGGGAGGGCCGCGTAATGGAATTCATGCCCCAGATGCAGATGCATCAACCAACATCGGTCGAAGACGCAGTTTCCCTGCATGGCGCAGCACCTGATGGGCGTTATCTGGCGGGCGGCAGTGACCTTTTGGTCAATATCCGCCGCGGCATCGAACAGCCCGACAGCCTTGTCTATGTGAACAACATCCCCGAAATGCGGGCGATCACGGAAACCTCTGATCAAATCACAATCGGTGGTGCGGTTACCTTGCGTGAACTATCCGGGAACAGCGCCGTGGCGGAACATTTCGCCGCCGTCGCCCAGGCCGCCGGTGAAGTCGCAGGCCCCAGCCATCGGGAATACGGCACGGTGGGTGGCAACCTGTGCCTCGATACCCGCTGTGTATTTTATAATCAGAGTGAATGGTGGCGGGCCGCCAATAACTATTGCTTGAAATACCGGGGCGAGATCTGCCACGTGGCACCGGGCGGCAAAAAATGTTTCGCCGCCTTCTCCGGCGACGTGGCCCCGGCCCTGTTGCTGTTCGATGCGGAAGTGGAAATTGCCGGCCCCGATGGCCGCCGCAGGATGCCGCTGGCGGATCTATACCGCAACGACGGCATGGATCACCTAACCCTGAGACCAGGCGAATTGCTGGTCGCCATCCACGTCGCCAAACTGACGACATCTATATCTTCCGCCCCCATTGCTTCGGCCTATGCCAAATCCCGCATCCGCGGCTCCATCGATTTCCCCCTGGCAGGCGTCGCCGTTGCCATGGCCGTCGCGGGCGGCAAGATCACCGACCTGCGCATCGCCCTCACAGGCGTCTCCCCCCTGCCCTTTTTGGCCAAGGGCATGGACGACTTCATTGGCCGGGAGGGTGATGAAACCTGCCTGGAAGAAATTCGGGACAAGATCCGCACACAGGCCAAAGCCATGAAAACCACCACAACCCCGCCCCATTATCGCCGCCGGGTCGCAGGTGCGTTGGCGCAGAAGCTGGCAGCTTCGATTTTCTGAAAATTGAAAATTTTGCTAAGAGCCAATTTTTGCCTGGGATAATCTACATATTCAATTATGTGCTTGCCCAGAACCTTGATGGGGTAGCGGGCGGCATCTGGCGACACCGGGGAAACTTCGACGTATTGCTGATAAGGCGCAAGAAGTTCGCGATGACCCTCGCTGGAATATAGGCAGGCAGCGATCCAGAATTCATGATTGGGAATGCCAAGGGCCGTTTACAAAGCACGCCAAGCCGTTCGTCCGCCAGACAACCTTGCCGGAAGATTTTATGGCACCACGGTCATATATTCCAGCAACATCACATATTACTAATATTAATCATTTTGTAATTAATTGCAATGAAAATGTCACCACAAGCTGGAAACCGGATTTCCAGCAGGAAAATAATAAATGTATCTTCGGAGGAAGCAATGCTCACTTGGTTCAGTAATATGAAAGTCGGCGTGCGGGTTTTGATCGGCATGCTTGTACCTGTCCTGGGCTTGGCGTTCTATGCCAGTGTGTCCATGGTAGAAAAATTCGGAGATTCACGGGAGTTGATGCAGGTCGGCGCGTTGGCAAAATTCGCGCCAACGGTTAGTGCCCTGGTGCACGAGATGCAGAAAGAACGCGGCATGTCAGCCGGCTTTGTCAGCTCCAAGGGCAAGACATTCGCCGACACTCTGCCAACCCAGCGCAAGGATACAGATGGCAGCCGGGCCAAGTTGCTTGAGGCCGTGGAAGCATTCGATTTCGCCGCCTATGCCCCCTCGCTTGATAGCGCGACGAAACAGGCCCTTGCCAACGTCGGCAAGCTGGACCAAATGCGGGGCCAGGTCGGCAATCTCGGTGTAACCGTGCCGCAAATGGCGAAATATTATACGGGCACCATTGTATCGCTGCTTGGCATTGTCGATCAAATGCTGCTCGCCAGCACCGATGACGACGTGAGCAAGGAAATCGGCGCCTATATTTCCTTCCTGCAAGGCAAGGAACGGGCCGGACGTGAACGCGCCATGGGCGCCGGCGGCTTCGGTTCGGGCAAATTCCAGCCGGCCATCTACAATAATTTCGTGCAGTTGATCGCGGCGCAAGATCTGTTCTTCAAAAATTTCCACCTATACGGCACGGCGGCGGAATGGGATTTCTACCAGAATACCATGACCGCTAAGGCGGTCGATGAAGTCGACCGCATGCGCAAGATCGCCATCGCTTCGCCGCAATCCAACGACATGGCCGGCGTGACCGGGCGCTATTGGTTCGAACAGATTACCGCCAAAATCGACTTGATGAAAACGGTCGAGGATCATGTCGCCCACGACCTGGATGAGATTGCCCTTCACAAATCGGACGCGGCCTGGAAGACCTTCATGCTCTATGCGGTGGTCACCTTGGCCTTGCTGGTGGTCACGGCGCTTTTGGTCTTTGCCATCGTGCGTTCGATCACCGGTCCCATTGATGCGCTGACCGGCGTCATGGGCAAGTTGTCCGAAGGTGATAAGACGGTCGAGGTGTTCGGCATCGAACGCGGTGACGAGATTGGTGCCATGGCAAAGGCGGTCGAGGTTTTCAAGCAGAACGCCGTGGAGATGGAGCGGATGGAGGCCGAGCAGGCGCAACAGAAAGTCCGTGCCGAGGAACAACGCAAGAAGGATATGCTGGAACTGGCGAACGGGTTCGAGGCCAGCGTTATGGGCGTGGTGGAAAGCGTTTCCTCATCCGCCAGCCAGATGGAAGGTTCGGCCCAGAACATGACGGGTACGGCCCAGCAGGCCTCGGAACAATCGGCCAATGTAGCGACGGCCTCGCAACAGGCAGCAGCCAACGTCCAGACGGTCGCGGCAGCGGCCGAGGAACTAGCCGCCTCGGTCCAGGAAATCTCTCGCCAGGTCATCGATTCCTCGCGTATTTCCGACGAAGCGGTGACGGAGGCCGACCAGGTTGGCCATCAGATGCAGGAACTGGCGGATGCCTCCCAGCGCATCGGTGAAGTGGTTGATCTTATCAACGACATCGCCGGGCAGACCAATCTGTTAGCGTTGAACGCAACCATAGAGGCGGCCCGCGCCGGTGATGCCGGCAAGGGCTTCGCGGTCGTCGCCTCCGAGGTCAAGAACCTGGCCAATCAGACGGCCAGCGCCACGGGCGAGATTGCCGGGCAGATCGGTTCCATCCAAGAAGCGACCGGTAACGCCGTGAAGGCGATTGAGGGTGTGGCGGTTACGATCCGCAAGATCAGCGAAATAGCGTCGGCGATCTCAGCGGCGGTGGAGGAGCAAGGTGCTTCAACCAGCGAAATCAGTCAGAACGTGCAAGAGGCTGCAAGGGGTACCCAGCAGGTGGACGCCAATATTACACAGGTCAGCCAGGGTGCCGAGCAGACCGGAGCGGCAGCTGGAGAGGTATTGTCGGCGGCGCAGGAAATGTCACAACAATCCGGCACCCTGAAGCAGGAGGTTGAAAAATTCCTCAACCAGGTGCGCGCCGCCTGACCGGCTGTCCCACAATCATGCCGACAAAAGGGCCCGGGTAACACCGGGCCCTTTTCTATAGGTAGATGAGTAATGGGCCGCTCAAGAACTCTCGTGCCAGCCAGATGTTCTATCACCGTCTCGCGTACCGGCTCGGCTTTCTGGCTCGGCTTCCCGGCTCGGCTTTCTGGCTCGGCTTTCTGGCAGGACCTGTTGTTCACCTTCGTCAACAGGGATAAAAATTTTAGATTGCCCGATCAGAGTTTCGTTATGGACACCCGGTGGACAATCGAAGATGATTATCTTGAAGAACATTCAATGACCTTTGATATGTTCGCACGAAATTGTTTTAGCATCATGTTCCGCGTCACCTAAGAAGACGCCCCAACGCGGGAGGCCCGCATATGAGCAAGAACCTAAACACCCGCGCCCAACAAGCGACTGAGGAAATCTTCAACATTCTCGGCGTGCGTCCCAGTGGCCCACAAGGCGACAAGGTTGCCCAGGCCATTGAGCAAGTGATCGCCCAGGCCCTAAAAAAGGGGGTGGAACGCTCGACGGAAGCAGCTATGGAAGTCTGTGCAGCGGATCGCGGTATGGCCGACAGGGTCTCCGAAGAAATCCGTAGCGCCAACAAGGCCCTGGTCGCAAATTTGTCCGCCATGAGTTGAACTGACACAGTCCCTTGGAGGCGACGAGGGTTGCCGGATTGTGATTTAGCCCTGATAGAGGAGAAGCACGCATTGATCCTGCTATCTGTTTTAGGCGTATCCATATTGCTTCAAGTGGCAGCTGTTGCCATGGCCTTGCGATTGGTGCCAACATTCGGTTGGCACGTCACATGACGGCGGGTTGGGTCATGGCGATGGCCATCGAATTCAATATGCATGCGAAAATTCCTGAGTTATTGAAAAAGCGCCCTAGCCGGGTGACCCTTGTACTGGCCATTGTGTTCTCTACCATTTGTGCCGCGCAATCGGTGGCCGCCAAGACCGATCGGGCCAATCGACACTATGTCGTTGCATCGTCCAATAATTTCCCACCCGTCAACCAACTCGATGACGACGGCGAATTAGTTGGATTTGGACGAGACATCGCCGCTGCGGTCATCAAGGCCATCGGCGGCACGCAGACCCATATCCATTCCGGAATATGGACGGACGTATTGAAATGGCTTGCGGAAGGCCGGGCCGATTTCATCCATGACACCGGATACAATGAAGAACGCACGGCGTTCCTGGAATATTCTGAACCGATCCTGACGATGCCGGAGGAAATCTTCGTTCGGGTAGACCGTTTTAACATCAACAGCTTGAAAAGTTTGAAAAACGCCAAAGTCGCCTGCGTCAACAAGCACACCACACATCTTTATCTAATGACGCTGCCGGGCATCGAATGCCAAATCGTACCGACCCCGGTCGATGGCCTTTTCGCCTTGCTTAACGGCGATGTCGACGCCTTCATATTCCCGCGCCAGATTTTGCTGCATATCGCGCAGCAACTCAATATCATTGACCGCATCAAGGCCGTCGGCGACCCAATACGGGAGTTGACGTGGCACATGACGGTGCGCAAGGGCGACCGGGAGATGCTGGATCTGCTCAATGAAGGCATTGCCATCACCAAGGCGAACGGCCAGTACGATAAAATTTACGATCGATGGTTCGGGCGCATCGCAACCCCAGGCTATACGCAGAAGGAACTAACAGTGATCGTCGCAATAGCGGTCACTCTGTCTCTGGCTCTTGGCATCCTGATTATATTGGTGCCGTACACTTTCCGTATCGCCCGGACGAAGAATGACCTGACCGAAACTGTCCTGGAATTGGAGCGAACCCAACAGGCGCTGCGTGAAAGCGAGTTACGCTTTCGATCGCTCATCGAAAATGCTCTTGATATCATCACGGTCATTGACAGCGAAGGGACGATTACTTTCGAGAGCCCGTCGATCCAGGCGATTCTTGGTTACAAACCAGACGAACTGGTCGGCCAAAACGCCTTTTCTCTTGTCCACCCTGATGATGCGTTTGTCGTACAAGGGGCCGTTAGGCGGTTGCTGCAGGACCCCTCCAATATCGAGGCATTGGAATTTCGTTTCCGGCATAAAGACGGTTCCTGGCGTCTACTGGGATCAATTGGACGAAATCTACTGGAAAATCCAGCCGTTCAAGGCATCATCGTAAATTCCCGCGATGTAACGACTCGCAAGGCCATGGAAGATCAACTGAGGTATTCCCAAAAAATGGATGCCGTCGGCCAATTGACGGGTGGCATAGCCCATGACTTCAACAACATACTCGGCATCATCATGGGCTTCGTAGAGATCGTGCAAGATCGGGTGAAGGACGATCCCGGTCTTGTTAAATACCTGGAAATCGCGCTTGACGGAACAAGGCGCGGCGCGGAGATTACTAAAAAGCTGCTTAGCTTCTCGCGCCTGGAACCAAGCGACACCAAAATAACGGCTGTAAATGATTTCATAGCGGGCATGAGGGAGCTGATATCCAAGTCGCTGACGCCGTCGATCAACGTGGAAACGCATTTGGCAAATGACTTGTGGCCGGCTGAGATCGACCCCGGCGATTTCGAAAACGCTATCCTCAATCTCTCCCTTAATGCCCGCGATGCCATGCCCGAGGGGGGCACGCTGGTCGTCGAGACCGCCAACAAGTTCCTGGATGAGAATTACGTCAAGAGCAATCCATTGGCCACGGTCGGCAACTACGTGATGATCGCGGTCAGTGATACCGGGACCGGCATGACGGACGAGGTCAAGGAGAAGCTGTTCGAACCATTCTTCACCACCAAAGATGTTGGCCAGGGGACTGGGCTTGGCCTGAGCATGGTTTATGGCTTCGTGGAACGGTCAGGTGGTCACATCAAAGTCTATTCCGAACTCGGCGCGGGCACGACCTTTCGCATCTACCTGCCCCGTTCCCACGAAGCGGCGGTGGATGATGAGACGGCACCGGATCGTCAAATTGAACTGCCTAGAGGCAACGAAACGATCCTTGTCGTTGATGATGAGGAAGCATTGTTAGACGTGGCGATTTTGTACCTGGAAAAGCTCGGCTACAATACCCTGAGGGCGAACAACGGCCAGCAGGCCCTTGAATTTCTAAACGGTCACCAGGACATCGCCCTGCTGTTTTGCGATGTCATTATGCCCGGTCAGCTGGATGGTTACCGCGTGGCCCTGGCTGCACACAAAATCCGCCCTGCTCTCAAAATTCTGCTGGCCAGCGGCTTCACGAAGAAGCGCGAGGAATACGCCAATGGCGAGGGCCGCTATCTCAACAGTCTCGCCAGCAAGCTTCTGAGCAAGCCCTACAACAGCGAAGAACTTGCCTTCGCAGTTCGCCGCACGTTGGATGATGTCCATATACAGCCGGTTAATCCATCCATGATTGTCATTGACGACGACCCTGATATGGCCAACCTCATCAGCTTTACGGCTCAATCTTTGGGTATAGATGTCCGCATCGCGACCAACGCCCGGGTGTTCATGGAACTCTACGACAAAAACGAACCGTCGATCATCGTCATGGACGTCGTTATCCCGGACATGGACGGCATAGAATTGTTGGGTTGGCTCACGGATAAAAATTGCGTTGCGCCCATTATTCTGATGAGCGGGTACGGCGAAAAATACATCAAGCCTGCCTCCCATATCGCTTCGGCCAAGGGGATAGCCATCGTCGGGGAATTGACCAAGCCATTCCAGATTGAAGATTTGAAGACCCTATTGCGGAATGTTTTGGCCGCACAACAAGCTTGAAATGCTGGCATCCCGAAGTCGGTTGTGGGTTAAAAGCGTTATGTTTCGCCTGTCCAATATAAAGCTCAAAGCCTGAGCCGTAACGGACATCAATCCGACGCCGCCTGACGCCGCCTGTCGATTGAAGAGTGCCATGAGCTATCACCCCCGGAAATTCTCCGGCAAGGTGATCCAACCAAAGAGAGCAGCTCAGTCGTCCAGAATTTCCCGTATGCGGCGCATCAACTCAGATGGCAGGAATGGTTTCGCCAATAACTCTATATCCGGCAGCAAGCGCCGTCCTTCGACAATGGTTTCCTTGCTGTAACCAGACATAAAGAGCACCTTGAGCGAGCCATCCAATATCCTCGCCTTTTCAGCGATTTGCCGACCGTTGAGCCCGCCAGGTAATGTCACGTCGGTCAACAGCAGGTCGACGTGCGGTTGATTGGATAATATATCCAGCCCCTCTGGACCAGTACTTGCTACCAATACCCGGTAACCATTTCGCTTCAGTGCTCTCGCCGCCATGGCCTGGACATCTGGGTCGTCTTCCACAAGCACAATGGTCTCACCAGCTCTTGCTGACACCGCCTGTGCCTCTCTGGGCTGTTCTGCTTCTACTGCTGTCTCAGTTGCGCAGGGTAGAAAAATTTTGAAGGTCGTGCCCGTATTTTCCCCGGATTCAACTATGATGTCACCGCGCGACTGCTTGACGAAGCCATACACCATGCTTAAGCCCAGCCCGGTGCCCTTGCCAACGTCCTTGGTGGTGAAAAAGGGCTCGAATATCTGTGCAAGATTCTCAGCTGGAATGCCCGTGCCAGTATCAGTCACCGCTATCATCACGTATTCGCCGGGCATCACGTCTAAGTCTCCGTTGGTGCCCGCTTGAGGGAGCGACGCATTCGCCGTTTCAATCCGTAGCCGACCACCCTCAGGCATAGCGTCTCTGGCATTTATCGCCAAATTCAGAACCGCCTGTTCAAGCTGTCCGGGATCTGCAAGACAGGTAATGAGATCCGATGCCATGTTGAATTCAATTTCTATCTCTTCGGTGAGACTGCGGCGCAATAGATGTTCGGCGCCCTCTAACACCGCGTTCGCATCGACCGCCTTCACGCTGAGTGGTTGCACCCGCGCGTAAGCAAGCATCCGGTGGGTCAACTCTGAAGCGCGCTCCCCTGCGCGCATTGTCGGCTCCAGCATTGTCGAATATTCGTGACCCGCGCCCAGTTCTTGGTCCAAAAGCGAAAGGTTGCCCATCATCACTGCAAGGATGTTATTGAAATCATGCGCGATGCCGCCTGTTAGCTGTCCCACGGCCTCCATCTTCTGCGCTTGACGTAATTGCTCGTCCCTATTCTTGCGCTCTGTAATATCCTCGGTAAAAGAAAAATACCCTTGCACGACACCTGCTGCATCGAATTGAGGCACATGCTGTGACCGAATATCGCGCCACACCCCATCGGGATAGAGGTTCCGGTCCTCAAAAGTGAAGCTTTCCCCGGACAGGACCGCATCGATGCGAGGCTTGAATAAAGGGTAATTATCGCCATGGATATCGGCGACGGATTTACCGGCAATTTCCTCTTGCCTTTGATTATACCAATCAGCGCAGGTCTGGTTGACGTAAAGGAACTTCTCGTTCGTATCGACGTAGGTGATCAATATCGGCAGGTTATCGATGATCAGGCGAAGTTGCCCCTCACTCTTCCCGAGAGCATCATCGGCCTTCTTGCGTTCGGAAATATCACGCGATGTTCCCTCAATGCCGACCACACGCCCTTTGTCATCCAGGACATAGCGCGCGCTTGTCGAGACCCAAATCGGCTCGCCATTCTTATGTCGCATAAGCGCTTCATAGGCTTCGACCACACCATTGTTTTGTTCCAGCTGCTGGAGGAACTTTGCCCGCTCAGCTGGGTCTGCATAAAATTTAGCCAGGAATTTGCCTATGACTTCGTCCTGCGAATAACCCGTCAACGTTTGTACAGACGGCGAAATCATGATGATCCGACCCTCCGCGTCAGCGCGGTAGTAGGTGTCCAGCATGTTGTCGAGGATCGCACGATATTGACGCTCACTGCCAGCCAATGCCGCTGTTCGCTCTTCGACTTTGCGTTCTAATGTTGCGTTCAGCGTCGCCAACGCCAGCTCAGCTTTCTTCTTTTCGGTAATGTCCTCCATGTACCCTTCAAGAAAAAGAAGCCGTCCATCGCCATCATGCGCGGGCCATATGTTTTGGCGTATCCAGATGGTATCGCGTTTACCATGACTGTAGATTTCAGTATCGACACCGATGGCCTCAGCACCTTCTCTAATCATAGAGACCAAGTGATCGCGTTCTTCCGGTCGGACATAAATATCGTTAGTGGGGTCTGGCACTGCCTCAAGCATATCCCGCTCGCTCTCAAATCCGTATAAGCGCACGGCCGCCGGGTTTGCCGCGAGGTAGCGACCATTTGGTTCTGCTCGCACAATAGCAACGATGGATCGCTCCCAAAGCAGCTCATTTGCCTCGCCCATGGCGTGATGCAGGGAGTGTTTTTCCAGGGCATCCTGAATGGTGTCGTGAAGCTCGCATCCTGCAAATGGTTCAACCAGACAACTGTATGACTCAGCGTCCAACGCTTGATGAATGAGTTCTTCATCGGGATCGGCGGAAAGAAGTATGATCGGAACGTCGTAACGTTCCTTCAGTTGGTTCGCGACATTGATGCCGCCCAAATCCCCGGGCAATTGTATGTCGATCAGAACTAGATCGGGCTGTTCCTCGGCAATGAATGCGGCCACATTTTCACCGCGCCCTACCCGACCACAAACTTCGTACCCAAGCTTGATGAGGCAATCCTCAATTTTCGCTGCGACCAATGCATCGTGCTCGGCAATAAGAATTCGGACCTGATTGTCAGGCATCAAAGAGCCTCTTTATAGGGAATTGAGATTGTTACATTGGTTCTCGGATCAGACGAATATTTAACGACAGCATCAATCCGGTCAGTGAGAATTGGGATATCGTTCAACAGCTCCACACACTCTTCGCCGACTATTATAGAAATGCTCTGTTTCTTTTTCGCGATTTCGAAGAAGTCCCAAAATTGCGCGCCCGAGAAAAGCTCGTTGCCGATGTCCTTGCCTATGCACTTGCACGCACTCTTTGCAGAATATGAATTGGTCGTTCGGGGCAAACAAGACCGCCGATTGGCCAAATTTTGTTGTCGGTTGGGCATATTATAGAGCGTACGACCTTCAATTGGAGTCATTTACCTCTGAACCTCGCATCGCGCGACCATCTCCAATTATTTCACCATGCAGAATAATATCGAATGACTAATATATGCATAAGCCGAAAAAAAACATCGGGACAATGAATCCTAATTTTTCGACTTCTGTTGGCTGATACTAGAACGCCCTGAAGGGTGAAGCAGACAGCAGTTTGACGCAGGATCATACAGCCTGTCCGGCGCGTAGTAATATGCAATGGTCGTTCCAGTCAACGGTCGATGTCGGTGGCCGCACAATTGACCGGTCCAGATGTCTTGTCGTCCGGGATCAAGTTTGCGACGATGTAGGCAATGATGCGACGACGTCAGTTGGTGTCTCGTGCAAAGACGCAAAAATTTGAGGGAGTGCCGATTATGCCCATATACGAAAACGGACCCGTGAAAATTCATTATGAGGAGGCCGGCTCCGGCTTTCCGCTGTTGGTCATACCGGGCGGCGGTTTGAATGCAACCATTGCCGGGCTCGACAATCATGCCTTTAATCCGTTAGAGGAATTCAGCGATACCTATCGTGTCATCGCGCTGGATTCGCGCAACGCCAATACCGGTCAGACAGAAGGCCCGTTGGAGATTGAGCGGACCTGGGACGGCTTCACCGACGACCAGTTAAGCCTGATGGACCATCTTGGCGTTGATCGGTTCCTGGTGATGGGTTTTTGCATCGCCGGTCCCATGATCTGGAACTTGCTGAAACGTGCCGGTGATCGGGTGGTCGCCGCCACGCTGGTACACCCAAGCGGCTATACCTCCAGCCACCCCGATATCTACTACAACAACAACATCAACGGCTGGGCCCCCGAATTGATTAAGCAGCGGCCCGACATCACCCTGGATATGGCCTCGGACTTCCTCAATAACATGTATACAAAGAAGGCGGATTTCGTCTTCACCGTCGACCGCGACTTTGTGCGGAGTTGTCAGACACCAATATTGGTCTTGCCCGATGATATCCCGGCCCACCCCTACGCCACGGCGATGGAGACGGCGCTACTGGCACCAAATGCCCAGGTCAGCCTTTATCCCTGGAAAGAAAACGATCGAAAGATCGCCCTCGCCCTGAACCACATTCGCGGTTTTCTGGCAACGAACACCCCGACGGTCTGACGAGTTACGGTGACGGCCGGCTTAACACCATGATTTAGCGCCGGGCCTGAAAAAACGTGCGCAACAATTCTGCCGCTTCGTCTTCACCGATGCCGGGATACAATTCCGGTTTATGGTGGCAGGTAGGTTGATGGAAGATGCGAGGGCCGTGTTCGACACCGCCGCCTTTGGGGTCGGGGGCTGCGTAATACAGCCGTTGTATCCTGGCGAATGATATGGCGGTGGCGCACATGGGGCACGGCTCCAACGTCACGTAGAGGCTGCAATCGGGCAGGCGTGGTTCACCACGGATGGCGCAGGCCTGGCGGATCACTTCCATTTCTGCATGGGCTGTAGGATCAGCCAGTTCCTCTGTCCGATTGCCGGCGCGGGCGATGATTTGGCCGCTCCCGTCAAGGATAATGGCACCGATGGGGACCTCTTCGCGCACGGCGGCTGCCCTGGCTTCTTCGAGGGCCAGGGACATGAAGGTTGATTTCGTCTTCGCAATAGGCATGTTGGCAAACATGAGCAGCAAGCAGAAAATCGTCAAGCCCAAAGCAGCACCTGAAGCGGCAGCAAAAGAGGGTGAGCGCATCGCCAAACGCCTGGCGCGGGCCGGCCTGTGTTCCCGGCGGGAGGCGGAGCGTTGGATTACCGCGGGCCGGGTAAAGGTCGATGGCAAAATCCTTGAGACCCCTGCCTGTGTCGTCACCGCGAAAAGCAAGATCGAGGTTGACGGCAAGCCGTTGGGGCGGGCGGAACCGACCAAGCTGTGGCGCTATCACAAGCCCAAGGGTTTGCTGACCACGAATAGCGACCCCGAA
>Ga0233439_10001085_pt1 | contig 36336 bp, 34 predicted proteins | sample SI_123_September_6_FD_182713 | JGI IMG/M metagenome (GOLD analysis project Ga0233439, IMG submission 182713) | Seawater microbial communities from Saanich Inlet, British Columbia, Canada - SI_123_September2016_100_MG | ecosystem: Environmental > Aquatic > Marine > Inlet | place: Canada: British... | reverse complement strand
GATAGAAAGCTTAACGTGAGTGGGACACTTTTACTCCGCCACAACAAAAAATATATCAACGGCTCACTGGTACATTATTGCTCCGCCGTTCTCAGGTTTCTGAAACAGTTTTCCGTTGTAAAAAAAAGACGGGGTAAACAATCTGACACCACCCTCGCTTTCTTTAGCTTCTCTATTCTTAAAGGGACGATATGGTAAATTTTTGCCTACCCGGAATAGAAAAAAGAAAGAAGGGAATGGCTAGCGTTGATTTAACAAGATTCTTCATGCTTGTTATATTCACCCTATTTTGTATTATAAAATAACAAATATAACGAAGGGGGCTCGATTAATGAAAGCGTATAAAGTCCATGAATATGGGGACGCGGCAAAATTCATTGAAAGTGAAGTTAATAAACCAGGTGCAACCTCCGGTCATATTGTAATTGAAGTAAAAGCCACTAGCCTTAATCCAGTTGATCATAAAATTCTTAAGTTAGATTTGGAAATCAATCCTGCCTTACCCGCTACCCTTCATATGGATGTGGCTGGAGTTATCGTAGAAGTGGGAGATGGAGTAACAGATTTTAAAATTGGTGACGAGGTATATGGATGTGCAGGAGGACTCCAAGGTAGAGCCGGAAATATTGAAGGCGCATTGGCAGATTTCATGTTAGCCGATAGTAGTTTAATCGCGTTAAAACCTAAATCATTGAGTTTTTCAGAGGCCGCCGCTTTACCCCTTGTTTCTATCACCGCCTGGGAAGGGCTTTTCGACCGCGCGCATATAAACACTGATGATCACGTTCTCATTCATGCTGCGGCAGGTGGAGTGGGTCACATTGCAATACAACTGGCCAAGCAACATGGTGCGCGGATTGCAACAACAGTATCCTCTGAAGACAAAGCCAAAATCGCTAAAGACCTAGGAGTTGATGACATCATAAATTATCGTGATGAAGCGGTTGAAGACTATAGGCAACGCCTTACTCATGGGAAAGGCTTTGATGTTGTGTTCGATACGATTGGCGGTGGGAATCTCGATAAATCTTTAAAAGCTGCTAGAGTCAGTGGCCAAGTGATCAGCATTGTAGGGAATAATCAACATGATCTTTCACCCATGCATATGAAAGGTTTGAGTTTGCATTTAGTATTTATGCTCCTCCCCATGCTAACAGGAGAAGGGAGAGCGCATCATGGTTTTATTCTGAAAAAAGTCGCCGAATTAGTCGACAAAGGAATAGTTAAACCACTTGTCAACAAAGAGCGTTTCAAATTTAGTCAGGCTGACGAAGCCCACGCTCTTTTCGCAGCAAACAAGCATCTCGGAAAAATTGTTCTAGAAAATAATTGATAATACAAGTCAGGGAAAGAAAACTTTAAAATTTGAAAGCTTTAAATTAAGTGGCGAACCGCGAACATATTGCATTACTCAAAAGTTCTATAGCGAGATGGAACGTCTGGAGAAAAAGTAATCCACACATAGAGCCTGACCTGGATCGCGTCGACTTCAACGGCGTTAAATTATGCAAAGCCGACCTCAGAAAAGCTAATTTCTCTATGGCCTTACTCAACGGTGCCAACTTTCAGGGATCGGACCTCACCAAAGCTTTCTTCGCCGGTTCGGATTTACGTAACGCAAACCTCAACGAAACCGATTGCTCTGGAATGAAGCTTAATGGCGCAGATTTAGACGGATGCTCCTTTAAAAAAGCGCTACTTAGGAAAATGGATTTTAGCAACCTGGACCTGCGTGATGTAAACTTCAGTGAAGCAGATTTAAGAAGAGCTGATTTTCGAAAATCCAATCTTGAAAAAGTAAATTTCTTTAAAGCCGATCTACGCAAAACTTTATTCACAGATGCCAATCTCACTGGGGCGTACCTGTCTTCGGCCTGGTTGCAAGACACTGACTTACAATGGGCCAATCTAAGCAAGGCTGTCTTACGTTATTCCATCAATCTCACCCCGGCTCAGATTCAATCGGCTAAAATTGATCGACAGACCAAAGTTCCCCACTACCTGAAGATCCATTGGATTTCTGAAACTGATTTCCGTTGCGAAGAAAACATCGAATAGGCTATCTGCCACGACGACCACTTAGTTTGGCTTACTTCGTCCCACGCATAATGTCCCTAGAAAATTTTTCGGCACATCATCTTTAAGCACCATTTCATCGGGAACATCCCACATACCTGAGGCATCTACCAAAAGGGTCATGAAAGGGAACTCGTCACAAAGGCTTGATGAGGGGTTTGACTTAAAACGAACCTCTAAATTTGTTGTAGCAAGAGGCCCAACCTCACGCGTTGCTATCTTCGGCAAAAGAGAATCTACATCACTGGTTTCAATAAAGTTTTTAATCGGCTTACCAATCAATTCATTCGAATCGTATCCTAGTATTTCAAAAGCCATATTGGTAAAAGTAAAATTTTGATTGGGGTCTAGCTGGAAAACCAAATCGGATATTTTTTCCACAATGGTCCTATATTTTTCTTCACTGGCGGCAAGTTTTAGCTCGGCACTCTTTGCTCGAGCCCCTAATTGATGGATGCGGATAGCATTATCAACACTTCGGTTCAACCGATTAGCAGATAATATATCCTTGGGAATATAATCGGCCGCTCCACTTCTAATCGCCTCCACAGCCAGCATCTCATCCCCCTGCCCTGTCAAAAACAAAATGGGAGAGCGATTAAAGTTCCCCAACAGCAACTTTTGCAGAAATTGAATCCCGTCACCATCGGGAAGATGATAATCCAAAAGAACACAATCGAAGTTCTTTTTTTCCATTTCAGAAAACCCTTGCGAACAATCATCTGCTTCAACAATTTCTACATCGGGCCTTTCACTTTTCAAATATCGACACCAGGCCTCACGGTCTAATTCATTATCCTCAATAATTAATATAGAGCTTTTATTTGTCATATCTTTTCCACCGATTTTGGAATTGGCACAAAGTCCAATAGGAGTTTAGTATTTTCACAACTTTCAGAATTGATCTAACTTAAGTCGCATTAAAATTTAACCAGCAATGTTAAAGTTATAAGTTGTTATTCCGCATTCGAACTAATTAGATTTTTCCATTATTTTTCGGAAGAAAGAAAAAAGTCGGAACTTTTTTCTTTCCAAGAATACTCCTAAATTATAATTCTTGATATTTATTGTTTTTGCAATCGAAAATTGTGAAAGAACCATCCGAAAAATAATAAATCTTTTAAATATAAATACTTAGATCAAAAAAAATCAGTTGTGATTGCGGAAAGGAGGTAAAAAGGGGGAAGGATTTAAATGAATTATCGATATGTAAAACCCATCAAATAGTTAGCAATTTTTAAAAAGACTTCCCCTTCCAGCGGTGGACATCGCGCATAAACTTTCGCTTATCCATATCTTTATCCCAGGGGAAAATATCCATTAGAGGCTCTAAGGCATAGTTTGATTTGTCTTCGGGGGGAAGCTCAAACCCGCCTTCGGAAATTCTATAAATATTATTAAAGGTTCGATAATTACCACACAAAGTCACATAATCCCATGAAGTGTTTCCCTCGATCAAAGCGCATAACTCTGAGGATGAAATACCTTCATAGAGATTTATTTTACCGATATCTCCTTTTTGAACTTTAGGTTCACCCGAATCAGCAAAGTCGATTGACCAAATTTGCGAACCTTGCTGACCGAATACCTCAAGCTGATAAACAATCTGCCAGTGCCGCCAGCCTCCCAGCAATTCGCTTTTTAGTACTTGTTCCAGCAAACTGTATTCAATAAAACCCTCCACCACCTTCATTTCCTTTTCATGTTGATCAGGATCAATGGTTTGACTTTTTATTGGAGGAACTTCTGCTCCGGGCTTAAAAAATACTTTATGACTGTCATCCTCGAGAACGCGCACAAAATCTGAGTTTTGCTTTTTTATTTGAATTTCATCCGTCGCTATATATGCGACATCACCTGGATTATAAGTCGAGCTGGACACTTCTGGACAAAACGCAGCCAAATCGCGAAGAAATTGCTCCTGAGTGGTTGGAAACGAATATTGGTTTAAAAAATTCAACTCATCTCTATAACGAAATGCAGCGGAACCGGGGACAACCATTCTCGGGTTAAGTGCCCTCACCACATTTAGATAAGTACAATATTCCTCAAATGGCAGAGCGAGAGGTTTATTGTAAGAAAAATTCCCTTCTATCAGCGGAACAAATCGGGAATGACAGAAATCAATATGGCCATACAGCTCCATAATCCGTTGGATGATATCCGGATTGACTTGAGAGTCTACTTGATTCCAAAGCGTAACTTCTCCATCATTCACAAGCAGTCCATGCTCAGGGAACTCATCTTCTGCTGTGCTAATTTGGTTTCGCGAAGGAGTTGGAGTCAGCGTCACATCCTTGATCTGAATAGATTCAAAATCGGAAACAATTTTTATATTTTTAAATTCGAGCTCATCGAGGATGCTGAGAAGAAGATCGTCCTTCGGCGCCAGAATGATAGTATCTGGAGTAATAATTTTCTCGTTTTTTACCAGATAGGCCAAAGTACGAACATCAAAATGGTCTTGATGCCGATGTGAAATATTGAGAACGTCTAAAGGGGGAATTTTATCCTTTTCCAGAACGATGCTGGGACAAAGCACATTGATCTCTTCCCAAAGATAATCGAACCAAACGGGATCAGTGAGAATATTTGTTTCCTTAGATTGTATGTATAGGCAGGCATGCCCAATCAAGGTAGTTTTGATCATTGACTAAAGCCCTTATATTTTTGGAAATAAGGAGATTAACCTAATCAGCTGCGCATTTCAAGTCGCAGCTTAAAAAGGCCTTCCTTTCTCTTAACCCCTCTAAAAAAGTGCGCCAATTTTTACTTTTCAATATAATGAACCCATCTTATTTTAAGGAGCTTTACTTTGAGTTTCTCTTCTCACAAGTTTCCCTACAAACCTAATCGTATTTTTTGTATCGGTAAAAACTATGGAGAACACATTAAAGAATTAGGCGATAACCAAACACCAAAAGAACCCGTAGTATTTATGAAACCGATTTGCAATATCGTAGCCCCAGGTGAATCCCTTAATTACCCATCCTATGGAAACGACTTACACCATGAAGTCGAAGTAGTTTTATTGATAGGCAAAGAAGGAAAAAATATTCCTGAGACTGATGCCCTTACCCATATCTCAGACATAACCCTGGGGCTGGATTTAACCTTACGTGATGTTCAAAAGACCTTAAAAAGTTCTGGGCTTCCCTGGGAACGCTCAAAATCTTTTGAGCAAAGCGCACCGTTAGGGATTTTTAAAAAATATAATTCTGAAAAGATAGACTTGACCCATCTCCCCTTCTCTTGCTCTGTCAACGGCAAGCTTCGGCAAAAAGGCAATACTGCAGAAATGATTTTCCCCGTTGCAAGCCTGATTCACATCCTCAGTGGTTGGTGGACGTTAAGACCCGGCGATATAATTTTCACAGGAACTCCAGCAGGCGTAGCAGCGTTACATCCCGGCGATAAGATCGAAGTGGAAAGCCCAAAGATCGGGGCCTTTTCGTGGAGGCTTGTTTGAAACTGCCCTCTCAAACATCAGAAATTTCTCACAAAAATTGTCGGCCAACACCTTGTAAATTCAATAACTTTTTTTGACATATAATAGGATTTAACTTATTTTTTTTTCAAAATTATTCTGATACAAAGTTTCACCGCTTAAATATAGAATTGCAGGAGCTAGAAAAATGTAAACAAATTAAAAAAACTACATAATGAATGCTCCCCACACAAATGATTCTTTGAAACTTAATGCAGGGTCCATTGTCTACCATGACCCTCAATACATAAGATTTGCTTACTGGCCGACACTTCTAGAGCTCAATGAAAACCATCCTCCAGCAACCCGAAAAGATCAAAAAACCGTATTCCTGAAAAACTTGAGTAAAAACTTTGCTCTGAGGGAAAGCTTGGTTGACGGCCTTATTTCCATAAAAAATAATTGCAACTCCCCTGTCTTAAATTTTTCCATTTACTCCAAAAAAGCTGAGGAACAGGTTTTCAAGCTACCTGAACTTCCTGACAAAAATTCTATTAGGTTGGAATTTAATAAAGAAGGGGTATACGAACTAAATTTCTTCGTGGCAGGTTCCACATCTTTCTCCAAAATCACATTTAATGTGCTGCCTGCCCTAAGTGCAGAAACCCCACTGGCTAAGAATTTCGATTGGAATTTAAAATCGCAGTGGTAATTGCGACCTCATTTATAATTTCAAAGCCAAGTCTAAAGCTCTCTTTTTGATTTTGGCGTTGGCCCCAAACCAGGATTGCCTTAAACGCGAATCCTGAGTTTTTCCAATCTGATCAGCAGTATACGTCACTGCAGTCAAGAGACCCCAAGCCGTCATTTGCGCGGACTCCAGTTCCTGGCCCGGCGCCGTACCGATAGCATCAATAGCAGCCTGAGTGTTGGCCTGAGCCTGCTGCTCTGATTCCTCGCCATTTTCTTTTGAAGTATCTGGCTTGAAAACTTCTCGCATATAATTCTCAGCGATTTGTTCATCCACTTTTTTTTGTGCAAGCTGCTGGGCATCATTGGCGTGACCTGTTATCGCCTTTCTTCCCAGTTCGACTGTATTTTTTATTTTTTGAATCATTTCTTCATCCAACTCCAATGAAGACTCAGACAAAAAAGGGAGAGTGGACTTAAACGACCGTCGAAAAGAATTTTTTACAGTAGGTCGCGCTTTGGTGGGTATCTTCAACATGCTGTTGCAGGAAGTTCGTAATGTCAAAAACTGTACTTCGATTTTTTCCCTGTCCTCATGGCGGGACGCAAGCAAGATATACCCCTTCACCTCATCGTTCCCTGGTAATTTAAAATCTTCCTTCAATCTGGCAAGGGCCCAAATTATTCTGGCACCATCGAGGCTACCAACGACTTCAATGTCGGCTTCTCCGGCATCAAAATAGGCTTTGTAAAATCGAAATGTCTCTTGATTGGCGTGAGACTTTGGTCTTTGAGATGGTATTTTGGAAACTTCCCAATCGAGTTTGGCTTTATACAACATTTCCCGGCTGGACAGACTGTTGTTAACCTCAACACCAATTTCCGCCCAGAGTTTTTCGTTCGGTCCATTCATTTAGTTTTATCCAAAAATTGTCGGCATTACGCATTCAATTTAAATATCTTTGAATCATACTTATACTGCAAACAAAAATTTTTAGAAAGGAACTATTGAATATTCTTCGGGATTGTCAACTCTCTATTATTTTGGGACAGAGGCAAAGGGTGAGGAAATATTAGACAGGCTGTATCACCCAAGTTTTAAAGGGGGCAAATAGTCTAGGCGCGGAAAAGCACACACGCCACTTAAACACAGAAATAGCATTTCATCCAAGGGAACTTCACTCAATAAAAACCATTGAGTTTCGTTCCCTTGATTATCTTTTTAAAAGTTCCAAAACAGTATCGTAATGGATTTTTGAAACCTCAGGCTCTGCCATTTCCAGGACCAATGCAATTTCTTGAATGGTCAGTCCTTCATAATAGAAAAGAGAAATGATTAATCGTTCCGTTACGGGTAAATCATCAATTCCCTCTGCCAGGCAATCCAGCCAGGATTCTTTTTCCATGTTTCCAGGAACAATTCCCAACTCATCCAAATTAGCTACAGTGGTTGTCTCATTCATAATTATTCCTCAAAGTTCAATTAAAACTCTTTTCCTTAGGAGCTGGTTTTCTTTTTTTAACAGAAGGCATCCATTTTCGGCCTTTACGGTAAATATTCCACCCACTCTTTTCTGCAGTTTCCCTGAACATCTGAGCTAAAAACTCGTCTACGGTTAAATTCTTCATAAATCCTCCACGGTTGAATTTTGACGCATTTTGTTTTCAATCTATATAGAGCAAACCTCATGCCAAAACATAAATTCGGGGATTTTTGTGAAACATATTGATTTTTAAGCCCAATGAAGTCACAGTTTTCCTTTTGAAATGGGTATTTGGGGGGATTTTCAGGTATGAGGGGAAGATTTTTCCTCCCTCTTGCAGAGAGAACCTTAGTCGTTAATCCGTCATTTAATGGGTCAAATTAACTAAAAGTAAAGATATATAAGGAAGGGGGGGGACTAATGTTTTTTTATTTTCCTGGGGTATTTTACCGAACTTTCCGATCTTTTATACCATTTGGCCGCTTCATCCAAGTCCTCTTCCACACCAATTCCATTTACATACATCCAGCCCAGGTTTGCCTGGGCTTTGGAATGGTCTTGCTTGGCGGCCATCAGGTACCATTTTACAGCTTTTTTGGGGTTTTTCTGGACTCCATCTCCTCTTTCGTACAATAAACCGAGATTAAATTGAGCCTTGGGATCTCCCCTTTTCGCGGCTTTCTGGAACCAGTGAACCGCTTTAATATAATCTTTCTTTATGCCCTGTCCTCGGAGATAGAATGTTCCTAAACGCGACTGAGCTTCTAATTTTCCATTCTTTGCAGCGGCTTCATACCATTTGACGGCGTATACAAAATTCTTTTCAACCCGAGTCCCTTTTTCATAAATCACCGCCAATTTTAATTGCGCTTCAACCTTGCCCTGTTTTGCGCTCAACTTATACCATTTGATTGCTTTTGGGGTATCTTGCTTTACATCTTCCCCCAGATCATATATTCGGGCTAGTTTTAATTGAGCATCCGCGTGCCCCAGGTCTCCGGCTTTTAAATACCATTTGAGAGCCCTATCAAATTCCCGTGGAATTCTTTCTCCCTTGTCATACATCAAACCGAGATTGTATTGCGCGCCTGAATTGCCTTTCTTGGCAGCCAGTCTGTACCATTTAATTGCCCTTTTATAGTTCGGGGTCGCCCCCTCGCCTTTATCAAACATCCACCCCAGATTGAATTGAGCGCCTATGTTTCCCTGCCTTGCCGCATACAAATACCACTTGAGTGCCTTTTCATAATCTCTGGCAACACCTTCACCGCTGTAGTACATAAGCCCCAAATTAAACTGAGCACTTACATTTCCTTGCTTGCCAGCTAATCGATACCACTTTACGGCTTTGGGGAAATTTTGCCTGACCCCATCCCCTTTGTCATACATCAATCCCAGATTAAACTGGGCTGCACTGTTCCCCTTCTCAGCCAGGGGTTTCCATTTTTCGAAAGCGGTTTTATAATCGCCACGGTTTAATGCTTCCAAACCTTCTTGCACCTCATCAGCAAAAGCCTGCGAGGTCAGCAAAATTAAAACTAAAAGAATTTTTGAAATATTTCTCATACGCCCAAAAAAAAAGAAGAGATATGCTACTTTAATTGTAAACTAAAAAAACAGATCAAGGAGACAGGAATCCAAACCGACCAGGAAATCAAAGTTTTTAAATCCTTTGCCTGTCAATAGAAACCCTATATTTTGTTTGTGGTTACCAAACTTTTCTATTTAGTATTATTACGGCCTGAAAGGAAAATAAATGAAGGAAAAAGAACCACCGGAAAAGCGTAAGGAAAACCTGATATTCACCATATGGGTACACACAGGCTATACGGTACTCATTCTGTCCATGATTGGCTGGATGGTCTATATGGAGTTTTTTATGGATTAAAAATTGCCCCTCCTTGCAATAATCCTCTCATATTTAAGCCTACTTCTAACAGAAATTCTTTATGAAGCTGTCTTTCCTGCTCTAGGTCAAATAAATTTAATCCATCAATTCAAAACCCCCACAATGACACAGGTTTTCATGTAACATGAGATCTCTTAATTCACTGGGAAAATAAAATGCCGATTGAAGAACATGTCAATAAAATCAAAGAAGGGGTAAACGCCTGGAACCTATGGCGAGATCAAAACCCAGAAATTGTTCCCGATCTTTCTAAAGCAGATATCCGTGGATGTCAGCTTCGAAAAATAAATTTACGCCATACAAACCTGGAAGAAACTAAACTCCAATACTCTAATCTTGCCGAAGCTATCCTTGAAAAAGCCGACATGCATAATGCCAAACTGTTGGAAGCCAATTTGCAAAGTGCGGATTTAAAAAATGCAAATCTTTGCGGAGCGGGATTATTAGAATCAAATATTCAATTTGCAGACTTTGAAGGCGCCAGGTTGGAGGGAGCTCAATTCAATGAAGGGACAATTTTCAACCAAACCAATTTAAAGGGGGCCCTACTCAAGGGAGCAACGGGTTTAACCACAAGCCAGATAGATCTGTCGCAAACAGATTCGCGAACCCAACTCCCCGATTACCTCGAAGAAGAGTTGGACGATGACTTTCTGCTACAATTTTAAAGTGTTTATATAAAAGATTCGATTTTTTCCTGAAAAAACGCAGGATCGCTTTCAGACTTTCGGATAGTGGCTACAATAGAACTTGCAGCCCTGGCGGAAATGAATTTTTGCTGGTCGTAACCCATTACGATTTCCCATGCATCTTCTTCATACTTATCTACTAAAGGAAGCGCAACGTCATTGAGCATCCATTGACCGTGACGTATATCCTCCTTTATATGAATATCCCAGTAACTGGTAGCCCCACCACCCAGCCCAAGGCGCTCGCCTGCCAATTTAATATTCTGAAAAGAAGCGGGCACAGAAACCTCGATAAACAATAAGCCACCAACATATCTTAAAAATTTACGCTTTTGCTCTGATAGCAGAAAGGAATGATTAATATTTGCTAAAACCTCCCAGGGAACAATATCTAAATAAGCTTCAGGAGTAGAATCCAACTCAAGCTCTTCCAGCATGGCCGCAAAATGAGAAGAATGTTTTCGATCAATCTTACCGGCCCCATATTCTTCCCACAGTATCTTTGTCAACATAAGTTGAACTTCTGAACTAGCCCCTCCCAATACGCGTGACAACTGACTGGCCTCAACCAATCCATCAAGCGATGCAATCGCAAGATACATGCGATAACCTGTTTCTGAGATATTATCCCGAATAAAGCGCCCCTCTACCGACGGTTCAGGGTTTAAATCCTCATCCGCGCGTTCACACAAAGCCTTAATTACATTTTTCGACTCTAGTTTTCCAGCTTTAATCTGCTCGTCTTCCCACGCTGACCATTTTTTCTCAACTAGAGATCGAACTTCAAAAAGAAACTTTGAGTTTTCGTTGGAATAATTATTTAAATCATCGTACCAAAATAGTTTCATTCGGTTGATATGATACAAACATTTTTGAATGAAAGTATGCACTGAATCTTCAACATCTCTAGATGAATACGCCTCATCCAATGCGAGCTCCATTTTTTCGCTGAAATAGTCTGCGAGCTGAGGTTCTGCTAAAAGTCTGGCGTCCAGATCCTCACTATTTACTAATTCGACAAACTCTTCTTCAGCTTTTTGATAGTCTAGATAATTATTATTATTTGGTTTGTTAGGATTGATAGGTTTGACCTTTTTTATTTATATAAGAAGGAATGGGGTTAAATATACCAGCAATCAAACGTCTGCCTGACCAAGCTGGACAAAAGATTTAAAGAACTATATACAGGTAATATAACAAACAGAGTTTTTCAGGTCAAATTCGGGTCCTGAAAAAATTTTTCTCTTATTTTTTTAACTGAATATAAAAAACCTTGTTTAACAATTATGGAAACAAAACAATTTGCAGATGCGGTTCTACAAGGGCTTTCGCTTAAAACAAAGAAACTGCCCTCGTGGTTGATTTTTGATTCAAAGGGAAGTGAAATTTTCAATCAAATTACAAAACTTGTAAATTACCATCCCGCAAAATGTGAACTTGAAATTTTCAACACTCATAAATCAACTTTTTCAAAAATATTTTCCAGCACTCCAACTCAATTGATAGAGTTAGGCTCGGGTGATGGAGAAAAAACAATCATCCTCATCAAGCAATTACTTGAAGATGGATTAAATATTCAATACACCCCCATAGATATTTCTGAAGGAGCTATCAACAGCCTTGTCGATACACTCAACAAGAAACTCCCAAATTCTTCCTTAAATGTAACAGGGCTGGTTGCTGATTACTTTAAGGGGCTGGCTTCAATCGCAGACACAAATAACACCAGAAAAATGGTGCTATTTTTAGGTGTCACCCTAAACAACATGGATATCCCTGACGCCAGGGCTTTCCTTAAAAAGCTACACAATAACTTACGGCATGAAGATTATTTGTTGATTGGCTTTGACCTTATGAAAAATCCAAAACTACTTCATCGATCTTACAATGACGATTTATTTGAGAAGTTTAATTTACATATTCTCGACAGAATCAATGAATGTCTTGGAGCAAATTTTGACAAGGAATTATTTGTTCAACAAGGGCATTACAATCCACAATCACGGGCAGTAGAAAGCTTTCTGTACAGCACCTGCAAACAAACCATTCACATTAAGGCTCTAAATAAAAACTTTGAATTTGATGAATGGGAAGCAATGCAAACCGAACAATCTTTTAAATATTCGATCCAAGACATAGAAACACTTGCAAGCGAATGTGGATTCAAAATTGAAGAAAACTTTTATGATTCCAAACGTTTTTTTGTAGATAGTTTATGGCAGGTAATAAAATAGAAGGGAAATCTCTTGCCCCAGACAAGGGATGAAAAAGCCTAGGCTTTAAAATATCAGATCAGTTTTGCCTTTAAAACGTCTACATGCAAACATGTTCTAAGGCTATTCATATTTTTCTCACTGGAAAAACAGATATCATATTCACCCGCTTTGGAAAAAGACATTTCAAAAGACTGCCCCGACTGAAAGTCGGCAATAGACAAGACCCTTTTTTGAGAGGGAGATTCCGATACCGTAATGTCATATAAAACGGAATTATAGGAATTGCTAATTGCAACATAATCGTTCTGGTAAACTTCGAGTTGCCCTGGGCTTTTTAGCATTGGATTAAGGATTATAGATCCCGACCCAGCTTCACTAGTTACTGCGAAAAAAAAGAAAAATAAAACAAACAATTTTACAGAGCGAATCATCACATCACCTGAACATTTTAAATAAAACAAGCTACTGTTTCATTTTATAAAGATTGAAGTTAAAACCGATATCGGCGTAAAGAGGCTTTTGTGGTAGTAGAATTATCCTTTTAGCTCTAGGCTTTTATCCTACGCTTAGTGGGACATACAGCAATCATTGCGAAAAATCAGTTAAGTACAAATTAATGCTTATTGAAATCCGTTCTATGCCAAAGCTCTTTCTGGCTTTTAGCCTGGTCTATATATTGGGGATGGACACTCATCCAAGTGTTGCCCAGGAAAAATCCGCTAATGCGGTTTGGGTATCTCCTTCAACGCAGATGGAATTCATTAAAATTCCTGGCGGATGTTTTTTGATGGGATCCAATAACGGATTTGACTTTGAGGCTCCCGCTCATAAAGTTTGTGTGGACTCCTTCTATTTGGGCAAATACGAAGTCACTCAAAAACAATGGAGCATTTTTCAAGAAATCGACAATTCCAAATTTAAAGGAGACAATCACCCCGCACAAAGGGTTTCCTGGAATGATGCCAAAACTTATCTGGAGAAATTAAACAAAGCTGAAAAAACCTCCCAATACAGATTACCCACCGAAGCGGAGTGGGAGTACGCGGCACGTGGAGGAACCTCCACAGAATTTTTCTGGGGAGATAAAATTAATAATGATTATGTTTGGTATTTTGGAACATCCAATTACCGGGCACATCCGGTAGGATTAAAAAAAACCAACCCTTTTGGTCTCTACGATATTCTTGGAAATGTTTGGGAATGGGTGGAAGATTGGTTTTCAAATGAATATTTTAAGAAAAGCCCTATCCAAAATCCGCAAGGGCCAAAGACAGGTCGCTTTAAAGTAAAACGCGGCGGCTCACAGGCAAACTTGATCAGCCATATAAAATCACACACCCGTTATCGTGCTCCAGTTAATAAACGGCACTATATCAATGGATTTCGCATTGCTCTTTCCATTCCTGAACCTAAATAAATTCAAGCATAAAAAGGATTATTGAATCTACACATCCACAATGTCAAAATAATGCATTCAATCACACAACTTGTTTCAGCCTTAAATTTTTGCCGAAAGAGAAAAATGACCTATCTACCCACAATTGCAGTTGGCATTCTTTCACTACTAGTAACGACTTTGCATCTTGATTTGGTTACAGCAGAAGCCGTGGGCTTCGGCAAAATAAATAAAGTTAAATTGTATTCGGACCGCGCTGAAGTTCATCGCGAATTAAAAATCACCGTATCGAACTCTAACACCCAGATAACGATCGGCCCTATTCCTGAAAAACTAATCCCAAACTCTTTTCGAGTATCCTCCACTGACAGAGAATCAGTGCATATCGGCAACTTTCAACTGGAACGAGTTTTCCAAAGCACCTTTATCAGCCAACCCATTCAAGACCAAAATGCGCTGGTAAAAGAAATTCAAAATAATTTAAACGAGCTCAAAGATAACCTGAGCGTATACGATGACCAAATTCGCTTCATAGAAAACATACAACAACCCAGCTCTCAAACAATCCCTCAAAAAAATATGGGGCCCGATTTTTGGAATTCTGCTTTAAGTTTCAAAGCCAACAAGGGGAAGTCCACACGCGAACTTCGACGAAATTTAAATATCAAAATCAAAGACACTCAAGACAAACTAAAGAATGAAACGGATAAATTAAAAAAAATGATGGCAGACTCTAAAAAAGGCCATTACCTAGCCACAATGAGCATAACGTCTTCAAGGACAAACGAAATAAAGCTCAACATCGTTTATCAGATCAGAAATGCAGGATGGCGACCTGCCTATCATTTGAACGCCAGCACCAATAATAAAAAAATTACGCTCTCTTACTTTGGAGAAATTGATCAGAACACGGGTGAAGACTGGGAAAATATCTCATTAGAACTTTCTACAGGCCAACCTTCGAGAGGAACTCAACCTCCCAAACTATTTCCCTGGATAGTAGATTTCTCTAAACCATTTCCAACTTCAAAATTGCTACGATCTGCTCCCATGAAGTCTATGGCCATGGAAGAATCTGCGGGATTCAGTGATATGGCAGCGCAAACTAAAGTTGTCCAAGCTGGAACCTCCTACACTTTTCAAATACCTAAAAGGCAGACGATAACAGCTGGCACACGAAAGTTTCGCGCGCTAATAACTGAAGAAATATTTGAAAGTGATTTGGCTTACACGGTAATCCCCAAATTATCCAAAAGAGTTTTCCTAAATGCCAAACTTAAAAACACAAGCGACTTTCAATTACTACCGGGACAAAGCGGGATTTATCTCGATGGAAGTTTTGTTGGCAAACATTGGATGAAAGACACATCCCCAGGACAGGAGCTTGAACTTGGCATAGGGGCTGATGATTCCATCAAGGTCGAACGAAAATTGATAAAGAAGGAAGAAGGCGGGGAAGGCTTTTTCGGGCAGAATGAAAGAGCACGTTATACTTTTGAAATAAAGTTAGAAAACTTCAAAAAACAAGCTGTCAAGCTAACATTAAAGGACCAACTTCCCCTACCCTACCACGAAGATATAAAGGTGAAGATAAACCAGATTAAGCCCAAGGCGGATGACACCGACAAGCAAAATTTCCTAACATGGAACCTGGAACTATCCCCAGGGGAGAAAAAAACAATCACTCTTGATTTTCAGGTTGAATACCCAAAAGGAAAAGTTTTAACCGGCCTTTAAACAGAATACGTCAGACATTCTCGAACACTAAATGTCCGCTATCGGCCAATAGCGGACATCGAAGTTCCTATAAATTTCTACTTATAGTCAATACCGACTCGACCTCTTTTCGTAGCTTTAACTGGCTCTATAAACAAAAAGCCCATCCCCCGATTGACTGAGGGATGGGCTGTGTTAGGAATGTTGTAACATCTTACCTGTTAACCTCGACTGGCAGAAAGTCTGCAGTCAAAGTATTTATCAGTCCGCCGTCTGTTAATTCAAAGGACCGAGAAACGTAACTTGAAGCTTGCTATTTAAATTTCCAGATAAGAAGGCCTCTAAATTAGCGGAAAAAAATTCGACCCAAAAATTCTGCCCTGCGACTATTGGGTAAATCACATCCACTTTACTTTGTATATATCGACCTCCTGATTCGTCACGCTGATAGTGCCTTGATACGCCATTAATTATAACACGAGCTTGCGTGAGGTTCGCTGATCGAGCCAAAGTGTGTGCAGTTATACGATAATAACCTGAGACGCGCGCTATCATTATTCCACTCGGGGAGGCTATAAGATGGCTGCCGGCGGTGTTGAATTCCGTAGCATCAAGGCAATATCTATGAAACCCGGTGATACCACTACGAGTTGTACGGCAATAACCTGAGTACAAAATCGGTCGAGTATTTGCCCCACTAGGGCCCGCGGGGCCTGTCAAACCAGTATTTCCTTGAGGCCCGGTATCACCTTGTGGTCCTTGAAAGCCAACTTGCCCCTGAGGGCCTTGCGGACCGGGTGGACCAATGGGTCCAATAGGCCCTTGTGGTCCTATTGCACCTGCTAAACCATCTATGCCATTAGCACCTGCGGGACCTGCTGGTCCTTGTGTACCATCAACACCGTTGGTTCCATCAGCACCTGCTACACCGGTTGCACCATCGTTACCTGCCGGGCCTACCGGTCCTTGTGCACCATCAACACCGTTGGTTCCATCAGCACCTGCTACACCGGTTGCACCATCGTTACCTGCCGGGCCTACCGGTCCTTGTGTACCATCAACACCGTTGGTTCCATCGGCACCTGCTGCACCTGCTGCACCGGTTGCACCAATTGGACCTATGGGACCTTGTGGTCCAGGATCACCCTGTTCTCCTTGAGGTCCTTCAACGCCACCTTCCAAGTTGTCGATCTGTTGTTGAATATCATTGATTTGTGCTTTCAGTTTGCGAATTTGTTTTGGGATGCCGTTATTTCCGCCACCTTTTCTCTTAACGACTTTTCTGATATCGACTTTTTTCTTGATCGTTATCTTGCCATCAGTTTTTTTAATGGTGAGTTTTTTCTTTATTGTTTTTTTTACAACCTTATTTTTCTGTTGCGCAAATGCTTCATTGGAAAATGTCGGGTTGGTAATTAAAACATTGCCGGCGAGACCTAATACGAAAAATAGAACGGTAAAAAGAGATACAACTGCAGACAGGCGTCTCATAATCTTTCTCCCTATAAGATTAAATATAAAGTCTAGAAACTGTAAATTGATACTGTATTTATAAAAGGTAGTTAACCTGCTGGAGCAGGGTGAAATTCGGAAGCTGGAAAATAATCTTTCGCACTATAGTACTTATTCCGTTGTCAGACAATGCTCTATATAAGGCCATTGGCATAAACTGGGAGTAATTTGTTGAATTTATGCAGTTTTTTGGGGACAGGAGAATAATCAATCTAATGATCTGATGCGAGTGCCTCTTCGGGGCACGGAAGTTTAGGAAGAATATATCGAGGCTAGTGAACTTAAAATATCCAACGTCCGCTTTGGGTCGAAAGCGGTCATTTTTATGATACGGTTTATCAGAAAAGTTTTTATAAAACTTGCAAACTCAAATGGAGCGCAGGGAACTTTAGACAGGCTTACGGACATCCGGCAATTCAAAATAGAAGTTTGCGCCTTCTCCAGGTTCGCTTTCTACACCTATACTGCCGCCATGTTCTTCTACAATACGCTGGGCAATAGCAAGCCCCAACCCAGAACTACTTTCTCCGCCAGTGGGTTTTGCGCTTAGCTTCTGGAAATGCTGGAAAAGTTTATCCCTCTCTTCATGGGAAATCCCCGGACCCTGATCACGAACGCTAAACCTGACTTTATCTTCCTTACAGCTTAATTCCACGAAAACATCTTTCTCTGGAGGAGAATATTTCACTGCATTACTGAGCAAATTATCGACCACCTGCCCCATTCGGTTAGCATCAAACGAAAACTCTGAAACATCGCCAAATTCTGTATGAAGAGAAATATTTTTTTTATCAGCGAGTATTTGCTGCAAATGAATTTTTTCTTCCACCAGCTTTTGCATGGAAGTTATTTCAGGCTCAAGTTTTAACTGCCCACTTTCTATCACCGAAATATCTAAAAGATTACTTATCAATTCGAGCATATTTCCGCTGACTGTTTTTATCGTTGTTAAAAATTCGTCACGGGTTTCTTCTTTCACCTGCTTGCCCTTTTCCAGAAGATACTTTGAAAATCCGCGAATAGACGCCAGGGGATTCCTCAAATCGTGAGAAGCCATTCCAAGGAACTTGTTTTTCAAATCATTTAATTCCACCAACTTCTGGTTTGCGCGGGTCAGTTCCTCGGTCCGCGTTTGCACTTCTTTTTCCACAACCCGCGTACGTGATGCCATCATTTCAACAACAACAGAAAAAAACAAAGCTACGGCAAAAATCCCGAAACCAACAAAAATTGCATTGAGAATATTGGGTCCTCCACTGAACTCATCGGTCACCCGCCATACTAAAAACCAACGTTTATTTGAAACAGTGATAACGTTGGTTATTTCCATTGCAGGATTTTTAAGAGGGGTACCGTATAAAAGGTTCTTATCCTGCAATTCCACATCTTCATAGATCGTAAGACTCATCCCCTTAGGAATATAGGGCTTGACCATTTGATCTATCATGTCGTCAATTCGGTATATCCCCAGAACAAACCCTTTTAAATATTCTCTTCTCTCTTCAGGGCGTGAATAATTTTTACCACCGTCATAGAAAGGCGCAAAAATTATAAGGTCGGATTTTGATCGAGCATTAGGGACATCTCCATAATTCGATATCGCAACGGTCTTGCCAGTATCACGCGCTTTATTAGTGACCTCGAAAAGTTGTTTATCCCCTTGCAGGTCGAATCCCAATGTCTGTTCATTCTCGGATAAAGGCTCAGAATAATGGACAGGCAAATATTCCTGCTTTGGCTGTTGAGATCCGAAAACTTTGAACTTTGGATAACCCATGGATCGGGTGATAGATTCAAATCCTTCCTTCTCTGCATGATTTACTAAAGGAACCCACTCAAAAGCCTGGATGAAGGGATGGTTTTCTAATAGCGGTCGAACATAAACTCCGAATTCCTCGCGGGTCACATACTCAGAGGAGCTATAGAGGGAAATCACCCCGAGCAATTCTCTTTTAACAACTTCTAACTCACCCGTCAGTATAAGAGAGTCTTCGAGCACCTCCTGTTCCAATTCATCAAACCAGGCCCGGTGCTGCCGGTCCCAAAAGATACCGAAACCGATTAATGAAAGAATCAGCCCTGAAACAAATATTCCTCGAGTCTGTTTGGATAGTGCCTTCAAAGTATTAAACGCTTTTTGTTAAATAGTCTTTTTATTATAAAAGCAATTTACAATATTAACCCCTGTTTTTTTTAATCGTTTGAGCTACAATTAATTCTCTATAACAACTCTAAATTTAGTGGTGCAATGGCAAACGAGTTAATATTTATTGTCGATGACGATGCCCCTCTCAGGCTTCTTGCAAAAACTCTTCTTGAAGATCAGGGTCATGCCGTTCGTGACTTTGATAATGGAAAGTCTTTCCTCGAAAATCTGGATGAAAAACCTTCACTTGTTTTTCTCGATGTGATGATGCCCGGACTGGATGGAATCGAAACATTGAAAAAAATTAAAGAACTTCACCCTGAGATTCCTGTGATCATGCTAACCAGTGTGGACAAGGTAGAAACCGCTGTCGAAGTGATCAAGTTAGGGGCCTACGACTATCTTCTAAAGCCGATAGACGAACCGCGTCTGTTTACCTGCATCGAAAAAGCGATGGAGCAAAAACACCTTAAACAAAAGGTTCTCCATCTGCAAAAAGAGGTTGAACGCCTGGAAGGCCATAGTGATATCATCGGAAAAAGCCAGGCTCTTTCCGAAATAATGAGTAACGTACAAAAAGTCGCAATGAGCAATGCCGGAGTGCTGATTTTAGGAGAAACAGGCACGGGGAAAGAGCTGGTAGCGCGAGCTGTACATCGCGGAAGTCATTTTTCTGCCGGCCCCTTTATTGACATTAATTGCGGTGCCATCCCCGAAACGCTTCAGGAAAGCGAATTATTTGGCTATAAAAAAGGCGCCTTCACCGGGGCCAACGAATCTCGCTCAGGAAAACTAGAGCTAGCGAATGGCGGAACACTATTTCTAGATGAAGTCGGTGAAATGAGCCTCGCCACGCAAGCCAAATTATTGCGTTTTTTACAGGAAAGAAGTTTTGAGCGGGTCGGTGACACGCGTAAAATCGAAGTTCATACTCGAGTGGTCGCCGCTACCAACCGGAATATTGCATCATTAATAAAAAACAATTTGTTTCGCGAAGATCTCTATTATCGTCTCGCTGTTTTTCCCATTGAAGTGCCGCCATTGCGGGAACGAAAAGAAGATATTCCCCTGCTTTGTAACCATTTCCTAAATAAATATGAAAGTGAACTGTCCAAGCAAATCAGTTCCATTAGTGATGAGGCGATGCAGTGTTTACAAAACCACTCCTGGCCCGGAAATATCCGTCAATTGGAAAACACAATTTACCGGGCAATGATCACCACTTCCTATGACTCCATTGATATCGATTGCTTGCCTGAAGATATTTTAGGAGATGAAATAAAAGACGATGAAAAACTCGTTGTCGCTGAAGAATCAAATGACACCCCCACCCATTCCATTACCCCGTTTCACGATGTGGTAAAGAAGACACTTGAGCAAGCGCTTCAAAAAACTGAGGGGCATATTCCAAAAGCCGCAAAAGCTCTTAGTATCAGCCGCAGCACCTTCTACCGAATGCTAAAAAAATATAAGATCAACTAATCCCATTTCGGCACTCATTTCGATCCCATTCTGGGAATATAGCGTCCCAATATAGGACGCTCCGCCTTATCTTCACCTTTCTAATTTTGGGTCTGAATTTATTTCCCTTTAATAATAAAGGCCTTATTCGATTTTATCGAGTGGTTTTCTTTCATGGCACAGCCTTTGCTATTTAAAGGTTAAGGATACGGAAGGAAGGCACGTCTGTTTAACCTCAAGAAAAACTAAAGCAGCGGCCGAACGAAACGCCTTCCCCGTAGGCCGCATTCGGGACCGGGATGGGCCTCCTTTCCCGGTCTCGTTCAAACCTTAAAAAAAGGGGAAGATCATGAAACATCTAAAATTAGCAGTCCTAACCAGTGTAATTGCCTTGACAGTAACCACAACTGCATTTGCTAAAAAAGCCAAGTATGAGGAGATGCAAGTCACAAACGGAGCAAGCATTTCTGGAAGTGTTATGTTCAAAGGAGAGTTACCTCCTCCTATCATGGAAGATTTAAATAAAGGGAAAAATGCAGAATTTTGTGCCACTCATCCTGACACAAAAGAGGGTGGAATTCGACCTAGACAAAAAGTTCAGGTTAAAGATGGAAAACTGCAAAATGCGGTGATCCTGATAGAGAACATCAGTAAAGGAAAAGCCTGGGCAACCGAAACAATAAACTTCGACTTCAACCAATGCGACATTTTCCCAAAAATTACTGTAATTCGTAAAACTCCAAAAGGAGTAAAGGATAAATTGGTCTCGGTTACAAATCTGGACGATGATATTCTGCACAATCCTCATGGCTATTCTGTAAAAGGAGCCAACAGGAAAACCTTATTCAACAAACCATTGCCTTCTAAAGGTTCTGTTGCAGATGTAACCAAGTCTTTAAAAAGACTCAAACCCAAAAAAGATTCACACTTCTTCCTGCAATGCGATCAACACAACTATATGGAAGCAGATGCAAGAATCGTTTGGAATCCTTATTACAGCATCAGCAAGGAAGATGGGACTTTCACCATTCAAAATGTGCCTGCCGGAAAATATAAAGTCACTGCATGGCACCCCTATGTAGGACAAGTAACCCAGGAAATTACGGTTGAGGATGGTGGAAAAGCAAACTCAACTTTCGAATTGGCTATTAAATAACTAGACTTTTAAAGAGGAGAATCATCATGAAACGTTATGGAATCATACTAACAACAACAATCATCTCTCTAGCCTTCGCAGCGTCATCCTGGGCAGCCTGTCCGCAGCCCAGGAAAACCAAGGCCGCTCCTGCTAACATCGCTTCGAAGGACATGACCGCCAAGGCTAACTTAGCGAACGGGAAAAAGCTTTATAACAAAAGCGCAAAACCTCTGGCCTGTAAAATGTGTCATGGTGATAAGGGAGATGGCATGGGCAAACTTGGAAAAGCGCTGAAACCCAATCCTCGCAACTTTACCTGTTCTGAAACTATGAAAAATGTTTCAGCGGGTCAAATGTTCTGGGTAATTAAAAACGGGTCAGCAGGAACAGGAATGGCTGCACACGGAAAGACCTTAAAAGATAAGGAAATCTGGGATGTCGTTAAATACGTCCGAGAAAGTTGGGTCCACTAGCCCACATAAAGGGCATTAGCGTTTTAAAGTATATTTCTAAAGAGCGGAGGTAGACATAAGTCTGCCTCCGTTTTTTATTTTTTCTGGTTTAATTTTTCCAAATCGTATTTTGTTACGAGTGCTTCCAGTTTTTTATTAAATGCCTCCGATTGAGAAATATCCTTACCCCATTCGCTACCAATGATCCCAGCCTCGCGGCTGATTTGCGGCATCTTCTCTTTCCATTCCTGCCAAAAAGGCGTCTCAAACATTTCAATAAGCTTTTTTACCGTTTCGTGAGACATATGCTTCTCATATACCGGAAGAATGCGCTGGACCAGATCATCCATCTCACTTTCACCAATCAATTGATTAAACTCTTTCCAAAACTCATCGGGAACTTCAGGAAAAGTACCTGAGATCATCATTGATATCGAATTCAATAATGTGTCCTGCATATAGCTCAACTGACTCAATATGCCCGACACCTCTAAAAGTTTTTTGATATCTTTTTCTTTATCTGTTTCAGAAACTGCAGGACTTACGGTTGTCACAATCAGACTAAAAACCAGGATTACACCGATCAAACTTTTCTTCATATAAAATGTTTTCATTGATTCCTCAAATTTTTTTGCCAAAGCCTATCACGGTCTCAAGCAGGGATACACTTAAATATCTTTAAACTGTCTATTGACGAAATGGTAAACTGGATTTAGCCTGTTATTCCTTAAAAGTCAGGTATTCATATTTTATGGGTTTCGACAAACAAAAAGCCGAAGATTCAAAAAAGTGCCTTCAAAGCGCAGATCTTAAAAACTCTCAACTACAGGAAGCCGACCTCAGTGAGGGCATATTGATTGAGGCATGCCTGGATGAATCTGATTTATCTGAAGCAGACCTTTGTGGAGCCGATTTAAGTGGCGCAACACTGAAAAATGCAAAGCTTCACCGAACCGTTTTATATCGCTGCAGGGCAAAAGAAGCAGATTTTTCTAATGCCATTTTAACCCAGGCAAATCTGGTTGAGGCAAATTTAAGTGCCACAAATTTTAGCCATGCGAATCTTAAAGAATCCAATATTGAAGGGGCAAATTTAACCCATGCCTGCCTCCAAGATGCCAACCTAAGCGAAGTAAATTTAACCGGGGTTTTTCTTGCAAATGGAAATTTGGCAAGAGCTGATTTAACCAACTCAGAACTTATTGCCGCTGACCTTGTAGGATGTGATTTCTCAGGAGCCAACTTAAACAACACTTACCTTAACCATGCAGACCTTTCTGGAGCCAACCTCAAATCAGCACAAAATCTGACATCTGATCAGGTAGAAACAGCTTTTATCAATAAAGAAACACAGCTTCCCGATTCAATTCGAATTGTATGGACATCCAAAACTGAATACGAATTTGAATAAGTATTCTTAGCCGCTCATTAGGAATCAAGCTTTCTGCACTTTTATTTGTTGCCATACATTTTGCGCCCTTTTCATTTGGGACACATCATCAATTTCCGCCCATAACAGATTTTCTATCTTCAAAAACTTTAAAGGTTTGTTTTCCGCAACGGCCACAAAACAATCCATGTCATAACTGAAGTTGGGATTTGAATCGAAATTTTTTTCAGCGATTAAAATCATATCCTGGTAGAGAACATAGCTTAATTTTGATATCCCAATAAATTCTCCAAAAATTGACTGGACTGTCTTTTTGTCTTTGGATATTTGTTTCACCCTATCGCCATCCCCCCCTACATAAACTTCATCTCCGGCTTCTGTCTTTCCAGACAACAAAATAGAATCATTAAAAGCAAAATCTAGTATTTCACTGATTGCTTTAGATTCAAATACAAGATCAGATTCCAATAAAATGAAATCGGTGTTTAAAAGATGGCGAGCGCACCACAAGGAATACATCGTTCCGGTTTCAGAGTACTTCTCGTTTCGAACGGTTTGTATTTGTGGATATCGGTCGCTAAGGTTCTCATAATACTGATCCATAAAACCAGTCACTATAATAATATCTTGGATGCCACAGGCCAAAAGAGCATCAATAGAATGCTCAATAATAGGTTTATCATCTAATAAAATAAACCCCTTTGGAATCCCTCTGTTCAACTCTTTCAAGCGCACACCCATCCCTGCGGCAAGAATCACAGCCTGTGTTATATTTTTTTTCATAAATTAGGAAAACACTTCCGGTTAAGGCAGGTTTTTTGGGCCTTCTTGAAGGTTTTGGATGGCTTTATCCAATTGCATATGACTGCCAAACAAAATTAGAATATCGCCGGACAGTATTAAAAATTCAGACTCAGGATTGGGATGCGGCTCATTGTTCCTCACCACAGCAATTATTATAACTCCTGTGTTAACATTAATCTCGCCTAAAGTTTTATCACACGCCCATGAGTTTTCTAATATAAGGAAAGACTCCGTCAAAGTTGCGGTAAGGTAAGTTGAAAACTTTTTCAAACTTTCTGTATTTAGAGATAATCCCCGGAACATACTGTAACCTTCCAGACGAATTAATTCCACCTGTTGCTCAATAACATTGTTTGGAATTCGATAATCTCTTAAAACTCTACAAAAAATTTCAATGGAAGTTTCAAATTCCTCAGGGATAACCTCATCCGCTCCCGCTGCCTTCAATTCTTCCACCTGAGATGTTAACCGCGTTCTGACCATGATTTTTATTTTCGGGTTCAGCTTACGCGTTAAACGAACAGCTCTTTCAGTACTCACTTGATCGCTAATTGCGTAAACAATCATTCGCGCCTGTTTTACTCCTGCCCTTAAAAGGGTCTCTTCTTGAGTACAATCGCCATAGTGTATGGCCAGGCCTTCGGTCAAAGCCCGTTTCACTTTTTCTCCACTTAGTTCGAGGATAATGAAAGGGATTTGCGCTTCTTTAAGGACCTTGGTCAAAGTCCTTCCGCCGAGACCATAGCCTGCAATAATAACATGCTCCGAAAAAGGTTCCTCTTCCTTCACCTCACTCTCCTCTGCTTTCATTCTTGAAAAAACCCAGATAGAAAACTTGGAAGAAAATTGGATAAGTACTGGAGCAATCAGCATAGAAAGTATGGAGACTATTAATAAATACTGATATTGATCATTATCAAAAAGCCCCTTTTCCATACCGATTGCAGCAAGAATAAGAGAAAACTCTCCAATTTGCGCCAATCTAATTCCAACGGTCAAAGAAATTCGAAGAGGAGTTCCTACTAAAACACATGAAAGAAATGCCAAAAACATTTTCAAAAGTACAGCGGCAACTGCAAGTCCTACAAAAAACAAAATCTCGTCAAATAATATCTGAACCTGCAAAAGCATTCCTACAGAGATAAAAAATATGCTGCTGAAATAATCACGGAGCGGAAGGATATCGAGAATGATCTGATGATTATATTCAGAATCTGAAATAATCATTCCCGCTATTAAAGCACCCATGGCCAAAGTCAACCCCATCTTGTGCGAAACCCAGCCGGTAATCAGGATTATGAAAATTACAGATAGGGTCAGATGCTCTTTGTTGCCTATGTGCGCAATCCACGCCAACATCCGCGGTACAATTAATTTGGATAGATAAAATATGGCCACCACGGCAGCAAGGGATTCGAACATCGCCAGGGCAAAGTCCAGTGATGAGGTCGCCCCAGCCTGAGCTAAAAGAGGCATAAGAAGCATTATAGGAACCACACAAAGATCCTGAAACAAAAGGGTGCCAATGCAAAGTTTTCCATGCAGGGTATCTATCTCTGCGAAGTCCGTAATCATTTTTAAGACAATGGCAGTGCTACTTAATGCAACAACCAACCCAAAAGCAATGCTCTGGTTTTGTGCGAATCCGTATAAATGAAAGATCCCCCCAACCACACCAGCGGTTAAGCTCAATTGCAGTCCACCCACCCCTAAAATGGAAACCAGATCCTTCAAAAGCCGCGTGAGGGAAAACTCCAGACCAATAACAAATAAAAGTAAAATCACTCCAATTTCAGCGAGGTGCTTAACGGAACCCACATCTCCAATCAATTGCCAGCCATAGGGCCCAATCAATACCCCGGCAATTAGATAACCCATCACAGAGGGCAATTTGATTTTATGAAATAACAGATTTATTGGCAGGGAAACGAGAAGTAAAATTGCCAGGTCTTCAATCAAGCTGACCATAATAGACCTTAAGATATGAAGTAAGAGTTAGCTAAAACTACAAAGAGTATTATACCGGCGGAATAGAAAAGAATAACAAAGATATGAAAAAGGCCCATATTGATTAGATACGGGCCTTTCTATAAGTAGTGGGCCAAAAAAGTGTAAAGCGAAATACTACCTCGCCCAAATTGGTTTAATCGTTGGCAAAGCGTAAAGCTAAGGCGAAATCTTCTAAACCGTCTTTTTGAGCTACTGCAGCAATCTCAGTACAGCTCTCACGCTTGTCAATCGCTTGTGCGGTCATCGAAGAATCATCCAATTGTGCTCTGACCTTGCCAATCAGCTCATCAATAATGTACTTGAATGAACTTTCATCTAAAGCACATTCAATATTTCCCCAGAAATCGGCTACCGGATCTTTCATCATCCCATTTCTCCTCATCGCAAAAGCCTTTGCCTCTGCAAATTATGGCTCCCCCAAAAGGGCCGTTGAAATCCCCGGATTTTTCCCAAAATAAGGGAAAAATCACGGCTCAGCCCCTGGTAACAGGGCCGTTAACTTTATTTGGTATCTTGAATAGAATAACTATATAAAAATCAATAGCTTCTGTCAACATTTTTTACAAAAATCCATTCCCGAGCGATGGAGAAAATCTTGTAACTATATATTGTTAAATGGTTTATAGAATTATAAAAAAAATACAATTCGCCGCAGTCAACGATAATATAATGCCTTATTTTTCAGATAGATAAACAATTACAAGCCGAAAATATCATTTTATAGCCTTTATAGGCAGCAACTAGCTTAAAAAAGCAAAAGCAGGAAAGCAGATGGGTTCACTCGGGGGGAAACTACTCAAAATAGCTGGCGCCGCAACCCTCCATTTCACAAATTTCTACTCTTTTCATTCGAGTAGAGTTGGTGTTGATCTGGCTCTTTAGTTCCAGGAACAACCAGCGAGCAATATTTTCTGCGGAGGGGTTTTTTTCATCAAAGGGGGGAACGTCATTAATATTATGGTAATCCAACTGGCTCAAAATTTTCTCAACCATTTCTTTTAGCTTCACAAAATCTATACCGACTCCTATCGGGTCGAGTTCGTCCGCTTCAACAGTCACTTGTGCCGTCCAATTATGCCCATGCAGATTTTCATATTTCCCATCATACAAACGTAATTGATGGGCGGCAGCGAATCCGGTTTTAACAGTTACATCATACATAACGACCTCAATATCGAAATAAAGTTAATCAAGAACCACGGCTATACATTCTTGAGCAGTATCCATCATCTTTTTAATTTCATCTTCATTAATTACTAAGGGTGGAATGAAATAAATCACATCGCCCAGCGGTCTCAAAAAAACACCCCGTTTTAGGGCCTCTAAATAAATTTTATAACCCATACGGTTTTCCAAAGGAAATGGCTTCTTATCATCCTTGTGTTCCACTAATTCCAAGGCAGCGATCATGCCCTGTTGACGAAACTCACCGCACCATTTTGATCCTTCAAATATCTGCTGCCCCATTTGTTTCATCAAACTTATCTTGGGTGTCAACGTTGCCATGAAATTGTCTTCACTCAACATTGCCAGAGTTTCATTGGCCACCGAACAAGCAAGAGGGTTGGCCGAATAGCTATGACTGTGAATGAACAATTTCCAACTAGAATAATCATCGTAAAAAGCAGAATAGATTTCATCCGTAGTCAGTGTAGCGGCGAGCGGAAGATACCCCGAAGTAATCCCTTTGGAAAGACACAAAAATGTGGGTTGAAGATCAAGCTCACCACTTACAAAAAGAGAACCCGTGCGGCCAAACGCCACAGCAATTTCGTCAAATATCAGATGCACCGAATGCGAATCGCAAGCCGACTGTAATTTCTTCAAATATACAGGAGGATAAATTTTCATACCCGCAGCCCCTTGGACCAAAGGTTCTATAATCACCCCTGCAATATCTTTTCCAGCCAAAGCTTTTTCCATGGGATCAAAGCATTCAGCGTTGCAACTGTCACGATTTAAACCGTAAAGACAGCGAAAGCAGTCTGGGCCTTCTACCTCCAGGTTTTTCGGCAACACTTTTTCAAATTTATTCCTGAAAATATCCAATCCACAGACAGATAGCGCACCCAAAGTTTCCCCATGATACCCACTCTTTAAATAAATAAAGCGTGTCTTGTTTTCACTTCCTGTTTGCTGCCAATACTGCAAACTCATTTTCAAGGCAACTTCAACCGAGGTCGAACCGTTATCGGAGAAAAACACTTTGCTTAAATTTTCAGGGGAGAGTTTGACCAGTGAAGAAGCTAAATCAATCGCAGGCTGATGTGTTATACCCGCAAACATCACATGCGCCATTTTATCCAACTGGTTCTTCAAAGCCGCATTGAGCCTGGGGTGATTGTGGCCAAACAGGTTCACCCACCAGGAAGAAATCGCATCTATATACCCTTTACCCTGCTTATCAAAAAGACAAACCCCTTCTGCCCGTTCAACCAGCAAAGGTTTTATGGATTCAAATTCCTTATGTTGGGTGCAAGGATGCCAGACATTTTGAAAGTCTCGCATTAAATTAGATTCTGTTTCTCTATCCTGCATTTTATCTATATTAAAGGTTATAACGTGAAGGAGAAAATTCAGGGATTTCATTTTCCCGATTGCCCATGATTATGGAAACCATATAATCCGCCTGATTGGGGGTCTGTAAAATCCCATTCCGGTAATGTCCGGACGAATAATAAAGGTTACTATACCTTCCGCTCCTTCCCATGACAGGCATCAAATCTTCTGCAGCGGGACGAAGTCCGGTCCAGGATTCAATCAGCAAGGCATCCTTTAATGCAGGAAGAATTTCAGCGGCTCTGGCAATCAGATTTTCGATCACCTTGTCCTCGACAGAAGAATCAAAGCCTTTGTCTTCCATAGTAGAACCAACCACAAAGCCATTGCCTTCTTTCCAGGGCGCGATATAAGTCATCATACCGTGTATCGTGTAGTCAAGAAAATGATCCTCTAGTTTCAAACGGCACATCTGGCCTTTGATCGGTTTTAAAGGAAGTTCCACATCCAGCACCTTTGCCAACTGTCCAGACCAACTACCAGAAGCCAATACGAATTGATCACCTTCAACCTCACTGGTCCCTGTAACAGCTGCACTCACTTTGGAACCTTCTCGAACAAAACCCGACACATTTTCCTCTAAAATTTGGACCCCGAGTTTTCTCGAAGCTGCCATCAGAGAATCATGCAACTGCCGATTATTTACCTGCCCTTCACCAACCCACATGACCTCTCCGCAGTTTTTTGATAAATAAGGAGCCTTCTCTCGTACTTTTTTTTCATCCCATAATTCATGTGGAATCGATTCCGACTTAAAAAACTCCTTGCGCTCATTCCAGGTTTCTGGAAAAGAGAAGGACGGCATTAACGAACCCGCCTGGGAAAAATAAACCGGCATCTGGCTAACCGAAGTCAGTTGCTCAAGAAAAAAAGAATACTTGTCCAGCGATTCACGACAAAATTCAAAAAAAGGGTCCGCCACCTCGCACTCACAAAAAGGTGCCAGCATACCCGCTGCCGCTCTTGAGGCCTGTAGAGAATTGACCGGGTCTCCAAGAATGGCCACCCGCAGTTGTGGGTTTTCCTGCTTCAAGCGATAGGCGATACTATGCCCAATCACCCCAGAACCTATTACTACAATGTCAAAACCTGTGTTCTTCATTTTCTGGTGTATTTCAGATATTAATCATGGCTCTTGTAACAGTAAACCGGATTATGATATTTTAGAAATCAACAAATACAAAGCTAAATCCTTTAAATTGAAAGATGGGTCTTTTGCCCTAATAAAAACTATATGAGCGAAGAAAACGAAAACAACCAAGACACTGCCGTTGCTGATGCCAGAGAAAATGCAGGTAAAAAAGTTGACCCCATTCTTGAGTATCTGGATGTTGAAAATACCGAGGTTGACAAAAGCGTCATTCGAAAAAGATTTATCGACATATGGACGTATGATAATGCCGATAGCCTTTCTGAAGAAGAACAATATATGACGCTGGTCGCAGCCTTTATATACAATACACACAATGTGATGGATGAAGCTAATATCCGAATAGATAAAGCAAGGGCTGCCATCACTGCTGCCTTAAGCAAATGGACACAACCTAAATGGGAAAAACTCATCGAAAAAGAAAAAGCATCTGAAAACCCTTTTAAAACTTTTGTTGAAAACCATCAACCTGAAGTTGACAACACCCATACATGGCGGCATTTTCTTTTAGAGCATAAAAAGGCCGATGAAAAACAATGGGTCTACAAAATGAAAAAGTGCTGGTTTGCCGAGTTCTTCATTCGATTTGGGCGTGTGGACTATATCCAAACCGCTTGCGAGTTCGATAAAATCCCATGGGAAAATCGAAAAGAATATGTTGATTTAAAGTTGAGTAATCTTTTTGCCAATCTCGGAAAACTTTGTCAATTCGACTACAAACCCAAGAAAGAGTAAAAAAAACTCAGAGGACAAGATCAAACGCATCGCATACTACATCAGCGCTCATGGCTACGGTCATGCCGCTCGGTCTATTCCTGTATTAAGACAACTCATACCCTCTCACAGCGTTTTCATCAAATCGGCAATAGACTGCGACTTTTTCAATAAACACCTGCCCAACAATTTCGAGTTCATCTCACAAAATGTGGATGCCGGTTGCCAGCATTCAAATTCTTTAAAAATAGATTCTGAAAAATCTTTCCAGGCACTAAAATCTTTTTTCAAAAACTCCAGTTTAACCCACGAAAAAAATTGGCTCAGTAATAACAAGATCGACCTTATTATTTCTGATGTCGCCAGCATGCCACTTAAAGTAGCGAGCCAACTAAAACTGCCTTCTATTCTTATCGGTAACTTTACCTGGCATGATATTTACTCGCACCTCCCACAAACAAAAAATGAATCTATACTAATCCAGTCTTTGGCTGAGGAGTATTCCCACGCAACCGTGCAAATTCTGCCGCAATGCCATTTAAACAACAAAATAATCGACAACAAAAAAGAAGTAGGATTCATCACAAATAAAGGAAAGAATATAAGAGATGATCTCGAACATCACCTTGGAAAAGGCGCAGAAAATAAAACTCTGGTTTTTATTTATTTAGGAGAACATGGTACCCACTCCGTAGCCTGGGAAAACCTGGGGGAAATTAAAGACTGCCTGTTTCTTACTCGAGACCCTATTGATCATCCCGCCGTAAACACTCTCAATGAAATTTTCACATATCAGGATTTAATCGCCAGTTCAGATATAATACTCACAAAGGGCGGTTATTCGACCCTTTCCACCGCATTTGCAAACCACAAGCCTGTAATCACTTGCGAAAGAAATGATTTTTACGAGTTTGAAGCGATTCGTGAATACCTGCAAATACGGGAAATAGGCATCCTTATCAAAGACAAGCAATTTTGTCATGGAGACTGGCAAGAACACATCAAGGAAGCCTTAAAATTAACCGTTAAGAATAAGGTCCCTTTAAACGGAGAAATAGAAATCTCTAAAATAATTCACCAGATGCTTTCATGAAAATCCCAGATATCACTTTAATCATCACCAATTGGAATGGCAAAGATCTTCTACGCGAGTGTCTGCCAAGCGTTCTGAAAGCTGTTGCTTTTGATTCAAAACGCCAATATGAAATCATGGTGGTCGATGATTGTAGCAGTGACAACAGCCTTGAAATTCTTGAAAAAGAATTCCCCACAGTGAGAAGAGTAAAAACACCTGTCAATTTAGGATTTCAAAGGGCCAATAATTATGGCATTGAGCAAACTCAATCTCGATTGGTCATGCCAATGAACAATGACATCAAACTCGATGAAGATGCCCTCTTCCATTTAGCCGAGCATTTTGAAAAAGATGATGTCTTCTCTGTAAGTGGAAAGTTTTTTGGATTCGATGGAAAAACCTTCCTTTATGGAAACCGAGGGGGCTATTTTAAAAACGGCCATTTCTACCTTTATGAAAAAGCACCCGATGACGAATCCCAAACCCTGTTTGCCTGTGGAGGAGCATTTTTGGTCGATCGAAAACGCTATCTCGAACTGGGTGGATTCGACAACCTCTACCACCCTTTATACTATGAGGAAATAGATCTTTCTTACCGGGCACTTAAAAGAGGATGGGAGGTTCGCTACGAACCAAAATCCATCGCATACCATAAAGTACAATCCACTATCACCAAGCAGGAAAAAAGAAGGCAGATCGAGTTAATCTCCGCGCGCAATAATTACCTGTTCGTGTGGAAAAATATTTTAGATCCATCTCTTACATTTCAGTTTATTGTTTTCATTCCTCTTTTTCTACTTCGAGACCTGCTTAAACTTAAGAGTCGATTTTGGATTGCCTTTTTTATGGCTCTGAAAAGAATGCCTGCGGCTCTCAAATCAAGAAAAGAGGAAAAAACCGATTCGCTGTTTTCAGATCATGAAATCCTTAAGAAAATTAACATTAATTCAGAACATCGAGCCTAATGCCACAAGTAAATATCTTCTGTCAAGCCTCCTTCACTCTAGGCATGGGTCACCTTGCACGGCAAATCCATATTGCCAAAGAGCTTAGAAAGCATAATGCAGACACCACCTTTTTCGTCCCGGAATACTCCACTGCTATAGAAGCGCTCAAACAACACAACCTTTCCTATTCTATTATTGAGGGCTTCGATTCCGCATTAAAAGTAGAAACAAGGAAGGCTGACGTTACTATTCTGGATATTAAAGACACGTCCCTCCCCTTCATTGATGACTTAAAAATTCAAACTAAAAAAATCGTAAGTTTTGAAGATCAAGGGGAAGGAAGAAACCATGTCGACATATTGATCGACTGCAATTTAAATCTGGCCGATGCTAAAAAAGTTTCAAAGAGTGTAAAAACCCTTTTCGGGCTGCCCTATGCTGTTCTGGCATCTGAGTTTGAAAATTTTAATTTAGAGAAAAGAAATTTTCCTGAAAGGATTCAAACCCTGCTCATCACCTTTGGTGGAACTGACCCACATAACATAACGCTTGATCTCCTAAAACATATCCCTAACAGCTTTAAAACAACCATCATTGTCGGGGCAGGATTCCAAAATCAAAACGCATTTCAAGAACTTGATAAGAATCACATTCGCATTTTAAAAAATGTTCAGGACATGGCCCAGGCCCTCGCAAATCACGACGCCGTCTTTTGTTCAGGAGGTGTGACCTTGCATGAAGCAATGTGCGTTGGAACCCCGGCCTTTGTAATCAGTCAGGTTGAGCATCAGGAAGATAAAGCCAAAGCCGCAGAGACTGCAGGTGCAGCAATAAACCTGGGCCGCGCAAATTCCTGGGGCTCTCACCGATTGGATGAAATACTTGCACTAAATAAAGAAAGTCTTCAGGCAATGAGTGACTCAGGCAAAAAATCTATCGATGGAAAAGGATTAAAAAGAGTGGTAGAAAATATTCTTTAGTTTTCCTCTTCCTCATTGACCCAGAAATCGTTCAACTGGTTCATGGCAGGTGCTACTAACGGGTCAATCCCTTCTGTACTAACCAGATTGTACTGCTCAGAATAAACATCCACAATGACTGGCCCAGAGCCAGGCTGAAGCGGAGCAATCCCCGCAGAAACAGTTGAACCACTATTGCCAGTTACAATCTGGTTACTTTTACCCACTGTATTAACAAGATCTTCTACGACATTAATGGTCTGGTCGACCGAAGCCTCACCTACGGTCTCAGTTGTCCCTGACAAAGTTTCGGCAGATGTTGGAGTCACAACAGTAACAGGAATTCCGGTTGTGCTAAGAGCCGCAGAAGCTATTTCAATAGCGTTTGCATCTGTACCAAAAGTTCCTCCCCCGGTGGTCACCGCGACCGTTCCGTTGTTTGCTGTCAGGTCATTTGCACCTGTAGTGTCACCATCCAGAATATTGCCACTGGCGGTGTTCAAGGTGATTGCAGCGGTCGTAGCATTGGTGGTGGTCATTTGCCCCAAGGTTATGTCTTCATCAGCAATTCCAGTAATCGTTCCCGATCCTGCATTGAAGACCGTAGCAGCGTCCATGGTCAAGGCACCGCCTGATCCGGCATCTGAAGTTGCGTCGTCATCCGCTGTGACCGAGATATTCCCATTGGCACTGGCCAACTGCCCCGTTGCGTTAAAGATAACATCGTCATCAGCAGAAAGGGTAATTGCACCAGCATTGGTCGTCAATGTCGATTGAACATTAAGAGCATTGCCGCCATCAACTGTGATACTCAACGCTGCCCCACTGGTGTTCATTGTGACCGCATTAGAAATGGTCGTCGCAGCATCGGTTTGCAAAATCAAATCGCCACCAATAGCTCCAGAACCGTGGGCCGCAAGATTAATTGCTGTGGTCCCATTGTCGAAGCTCACATCTCCGCCAGTACTAGTAGTATCAAAAGTTACCGCTCCAGTAATAGCGTTTTGCGAATTAAGAGTGATCGGTTTGCCTGAAAGGTCCGTGGTGAAACTTGCTGCCCCTCCAACCGTAATAACTCCACTATCGGTAATCGCATCTCCCGATTGAACAGCGAGAGTGCCTACAACGGAAACCGTTCCCAGGTTAATAGCAGTCGTACCATTATCAAAAGTCACATCCCCTGATCCAGTGGTTGTAAAACTGACAGCACCACCTATTCCATTTCCCGTGGCATTATTGATATCAATATTTGCACCACTTGCTGTGAAAGAAGCCGTGCCAGTTATATCTAATACGCCAGAATCAGAAATAGCACCCCCGGAGGTGACTGAAAGATTACCGGTCAATGTCAATGCGGCCAAATCAGTAGCATCGCTATCGTTGATAGTTACATCAGCTAAGGTTCCTGCTGAGGCAACAAAAGCTAAAGTTGAAAATGTATTGGTATTATTAAGTGTAATACTCTGGGCATTGGCAGTTGTAAACGTCGATACGCCAGAAACCACAAGGTTGCCACTATCAGTAATAGCTCCGGCTGCTGTCACATTCAGTGTGGTTACACTAGAAGCTCCAAGATCGATTGCGTCTACATCAACAAGCGTTGCAGTAGTAGCCGAAGTGACCGCCACTGTGCCAAAATTATTAGCCACTTCATCTAAAATAGCAGTGTTTGCACCTGCAACCAGTGTTGTCGTTCCCGAAGCTATAATTGTTCCACTATCTGAAATGTTTCCGCCCGCTGTCACATTCAATGTGGTTACATTTGAAGCACCGATATCAATCGCACCCACATCAACAAGAGTGGCTGTGGAAGCCGAAGTGACCGCCACTGTGCCAAAATTATTAGCCGCATCATCTAAAATAGCAGTATTAGTACCAGCGACAAGCGTTGTTGTTCCAGGCACCACCAGCGTGCCACTATCTGAAATGTTTCCGCCTGCTGTCACAGTTAAATCACCGGTCAATGTCAAGGCTGCTAAATCAACCGCATCACTATCCACGATCGTTACATTGGCCAAGGTTCCCGCTGAGGCTACAAATGCCAAGACAGAAAATGTGTTCGAATTATCAAGAGTAATACTCTGAGCGTTGGCACTGGTAAACGTCGATGTCCCAGTAACCGCAAGGTTTCCGCTATCTGTAATTGCCCCTCCTGCCGTGACATTCAAAGTGGTCACACCTGAGGTTCCAAGATCAATCGCATCTATATCGACAAGGGTGGCTGTGGTAGCCGAAGTGACTGCTACCGTACCAAAATTATTTGCAGCATCATCTAAAATAACGGTATTAGTACCGGCAACAAGCGTTGTTGTTCCAGGCACCACCAGCGTGCCACTATCTGAAATGTTTCCACCCGCTGTTACAGTCAAGTTACCGGTCAATGTCAAGGCTGCTAAATCAACCGCATCACTATCCA
>Ga0233439_10001084_pt1 | contig 36351 bp, 32 predicted proteins | sample SI_123_September_6_FD_182713 | JGI IMG/M metagenome (GOLD analysis project Ga0233439, IMG submission 182713) | Seawater microbial communities from Saanich Inlet, British Columbia, Canada - SI_123_September2016_100_MG | ecosystem: Environmental > Aquatic > Marine > Inlet | place: Canada: British... | reverse complement strand
CATATATAAAGGCAAGATCTATATATGTTTAACAATAATAATAATAATAATAATAATAATAATAATAATTTTTTATCTATGAAAATCGTTTCGCAAATCGTGCCGTTTATATTATCTACTGTACAGAAATATCAGATTGATGATTCGCATGCAATAGGTCATGCATTCGAAGTATTACGTCATTCTCATCTAAACTGGAAACAATCGTCTTTGATTTATCCTAGTCTGCTAGAACAACGGGATGTCATTTATACATCAGCCCTTGTCCATGATATGTGTGACAATAAATATGTAGATGAAAAAATAGGATTGACTGCTATACAGAATTATTTGTACCAATACACTCATTTGACGAACCCCGAGATCAACGCAGTTTCGTCTATTATTTCCACCATGTCTTACTCTAAAGTGAAAAACACAGGATTTCCCGATTTAGGAGATTATCAGATGGCGTATCATATTGTTCGTGAATCTGATTTATTGGCCGCTTATGACGTGGATCGCAGTATAATTTATAATCTGTACAAGATTGATTCAAATATAGACACATGTATCAATAATGCGAACCATTTATTCAAAACACGCGTATGGAAGCATTTAGATGATTCTCTTTTTACAACCACCTATTCTTTAGGAGTAGCACAAACATTAGTTGATGAATCCTATAAACAAATGGATACATGGAGAGAAATTTATCCTTCTACTATTTCTACCATCACCTCGGGGTACGATTTGTCTAAATAACATAACGGTATTTTTACTGGTGGTGGTACTGGTGGTTCAGGCGATGGTGATTGATATATGATTGATGTAGGTGGTTCGTATGGTTTCGTTTGGATACCAGTTTCTACAGTTTCTATATTGTTTGGATTTTTCATACGTTCTAAAAGTGATTCTAATACGAGTATCTTCTTTTCTTGATTTTCTATAATGGTTGAGTTTTTTTTTAAATTTGCGATTTCCTGTTGTTGTTTTTGAATCAGTACGGCAATCTCTTTCATTGACAATGGTCTTTCTGTACCGTTTTCATTGATCATGATTTGCAAATTATTTTCAGTTAGTACTGCACGTTGTTTGTCCAAAACTTCGATTTGTTTCAATACATCGGGTTTCATAATTGGTTCTCCTGGTTTATATTGCTGTAAATATTGTTCTACTTTTTCCATAAAAAAATCATAAATCATTTTCTCACTTTCATTTTTTATAAATTCCTCCACTTTACGATCACTTTTAGCAAATGTTTTATTATTATCGGATATCAACCGACGTTTATCAAATGTATTGTGAATATGAGAAAACACTAATATTGTCTTGAAGGGATCTAACTGTACAAATGGTACTGTGTAATTTTTGAGAAATTCCCGCTCTTCTGCTAATGAAGCATTCTCATTGTACTTGGTTTGTTTCAATAACTCTTTTCGAAACGCAAATGTACCCGCTGTTGCATGATTCGGTCCATATGGCCCTCCTTTATACATGGTTTGAATATGCTTAAAATAGACATAGATTTCACTCGATCCTGCACATAACGCATTCTTGTTATTTTGCAATGTTTCTATTGCATGTGAAACTCTTTCCGGTGGATAATAATCATCGTCGTCAATGTAAACAATGAAATCACCTTTGCATTTAGTGTGACATAAATTACGCTTTGCTCCTAGATTCATTTTTTTGTCTATTTTGTAATAATTGATTTTGGGTACATTTTTTGCATCTTTGATTAAATCCTCAATTTTATCTGTACCATCATCTACTATAATCCATTCCATACGATTTCGAGGATATAATTGGTTTTCCACACACTTAAACATAGTCTCAATAAAAGGACGTCGATTAAAAGTTGGAGTACATAGACTTACCAATGGATATTGGTTGTTGTTGCTTTTTTTACCCATATTGTTATACTTGTATTTAATGTACCCTTTTAATTCTATTTTTGTGTAAATTAGATTATTTCTTGGATATTGTAATCTATTTTTATTTTACAATATCATGTGATGAGTATTATTGTTGTTATATTTTGTTAGGGGGGAGTAGTAGGTGCTTCAGTAGGTGCTTCAGTAGGTGCAACAGCAGCAACATTAGCTTCAGGAGCGTTATTGCCAATCAAACTATTGGCTGTCATGGGCATTTTATTCACTTCCTCACCTTTTCCCATTGCAGCCATAGCAATCATAATTATAATAGCCAATATTGTAATCGCCAAAAACACACCAAAACAACTGTCTGATTTTACACCGGACAATGCACTTATATTTTTATTTCGACTTATTGCATAAAAAGCAATCAATTCGATTAATTTCCAAAGGAAAAACAGTAAATAACACCACCATATAAAATTAAGAACTTTGGGTTTTTTATCTTTCCTTTCTACATTTTTCGGTTTAATTGAAAAATAATTATCTTCATTAGGAGAGAATAAATTGTTCATTATTGTACTGTCTAGAGAGCCATCTTCATTTCCTTCTTTAACAGTAATACAAAGAAAATAATAAATAATATAGCCTACTAATATTAATTGAGTAAGTGGTGCAATAAAAAAATGCAGTAATAATAATAATAACAGTAGAAAAATATAAAGTAACCCTCCGCTGAACAATGCTACTTTTTTACTTTCATCGGGAATTAAATGAAGTACAAACCCAATAAGGATTAAATAATATATTGAAGGCGAAACTTTCCATTCGAATGTTTTGACTATACATGATAAGAAATATGGGATTGCTGTATAAACCAAAATAACGGCTAATATAAATAGTACAATAAACTTGAAATATCCTGGTTCAAGTCCAATTTTTTTGATAAATTCAGACCAATACTGTTTTGCAATTTTATAAAACCCGATTGGACCTGCTTTAGAAAATAGAGAAAAAAAATAATTTATAGCAAATGGGATATTTTCGTCACTAGCTTGATAATACGATTTTGCAGTTGATTCATCTATAAAATACAAATATTTAGTCAAAGTGTAAGCCATAATAATAGAAAAAAATTCAAATGTTGATCTACGTATCCAAGCTACATCGTTTTTATGATACTTACAGTCGCCACCAAATAACAAAAAAAGCAATTCCGATATAAAATTGAAAAAATTTTTTATACTATCGGCAATTGATACAAATAATTGTTGCCAACCTTTAAATTTCTTTAGACGTTTGATTGATAAATTATCACCATATTTACTAGAACCATCATCATAACTTACTGAAATACCTATCATTATGGACAATGCAAATCCAATAACCCAGTACTTTTTAGATTTAGCTATATCACCAGCTCTAATTGTTTTGGTAGTAGTAGCATCGATTGTAATATTTTTGGTTATGCACAGTAAAAATACGATAAGAATAACAGGGACTACAACAATAAACACGTTCTTTACAAAATTTTTTAATGTATTTCTCATTCTTCTTCTAAGATTTTCACATTTTTCTTTTGCCTTTTCTTCTGTTTTGCTGTCATCATTTTTTTGGTAATTATAGTATGTACCGCCCTCTGTATTTGATTCTGTTTTTGTTTCAAAATTTTCAATGACACTTTCTTTGGGTTTCTTATTTTTCTCAGTACTGGTACTGGATTCACTTTTATCAATTTGAACCGTTTTAGTAGAAGAAGATACAGATGGCGATTGATTCCCCATATTTACAGTAGTATCAGTACTGGTATTATCATTTAATGTGGGTAAGACCTCAATCTGTTTATAATTATTTTTTACTTTCTTTTTTTCCAAAACTTTTTGTAATCGGTCTTCCATAATAATAAAAAGAGAGAGACTCTAAAAAATTCTATATATTTCTTTATACACAATAGAGATATATAGAAATGGATATTTAACGTGCATACATCATAGCGCAACTTCCTCCAGTAAATGTTAAGATATTATACCGTTCTTCAAATAAGGTTAAATTATACGTATATTCGTACAATCTCCAATTCGACTTATTAATCGCAACCGGTTCTCCATCACCATTACAAATTACCTCATAATTTGAATTACGTGCATCGATTTGCGGAATAAAGGTCACAAATTCTAATTCAATGTTTTTAAATTTTCCTAAATTTATCGCCCCAGATGGTTGATAAGAACGGGGGTTCGTGTCTAAACAAAATTGATAACAATATAACCCTTCTTTTGCAAACCCATTTGTACGACTATATTTTTCTATATAATCAAACACACCACGTGGTAATGTATTCTCTCGATACTTACCATCCAAGACAATACCCATACTTTCCATAATATGTTTGTGATTTTCTACATTGTAATCACCGGTAATATAAAACCCAGTATTAATACGTTTTCCATTTTGTCTCGGATGTAATAATAAAACAGTAGGAGGTGAATGTACATCACTTGGTATGTTTTTATACGGCCAATTGGTGTAATTAGTCCATTCGTTACGCATATTGACATCATTTCGTTGGAAATACCACATCCAGTTAGAGACCATTCCATTGCTTTCTACTTTTACTTTTTTCGATCCGTAAATATTATCATATTTATGAACATGTACTTCTTTTACTAAATAAGATTGTTCCTCTTCGGCAAATCTCTTCGATTCTTCTTTTGATAAAAATGCGTAGGTAGATAGTAGATGAATATCCGCGTTCCATATATTAATGGTATTCGCATACGCACTTGGGTCTGGTAATCCATAATTGTCGGGATAACTATTGCTGTCCTCCGTCCAAGTATCCGATGCATAATTTCCACTCGCATCTGTTGCAAATATCATATTCTGCTTTAGCGGACTCTGTAAAAATCGATACATTTGAAAACGGTCTTGATTAAAATCAGGACGAATATAGGGATATTCATATTCAAATCCATCTTCATCTAAATCGAATACATCGCGTACCTGGAACAAATCTTGGATGGGACGCATCGTAATATTGATCTCGATTTCATTGTACTGTAAAGCTACTAATGGTAAAGCACATCGAGTATCATTCATAAACCACGCATGTAATGGAATATATAGATTTCGTCCTCGGACCGATGGCTCAACTCCATCTGTTGTAGTCGATTCGTTGTCGAAAAAGGCATTTGGATAGGTATTGGTTCTACCAAAAGCGATCGATGGATTATTTAACTCGGATACATTTCCAGTCATATTACGAAATGCTTTTTTCTTTTCATCAGGATGGTCGCGTTCTACCAAAGCACTCAAGTAATCACCACTATACTTGGCTAACGTAAATGCTCCACATACTATTTCTACTTCTTGTATCATTTGTGCTCCTAAATCTTCTATCCATCGAAATTCATATGGAACCCATTTGTTGTCATTGTGGTTGTTTTCATTTATGTTTAAACCAGTATTATCGACTCTTTTCTTAATGGGTGGATATACTGGACTCCATATATTGGGAATGGTGACTACTAAATAGGTATCCAATAATAATTCGGCGTATCTAGGTATTTTAAATGTAAAATGAGATGGTTCAGTCAAACGTAATTCTCGTGAGCCATTATAATCAATTCTGAATTTTTGCAATCCAAAATTGGTGTATTTATTATAAACTGTACGAAAAAATGTTTTGCTCGGATTGCCTGTTAAAAATAGATTGGCATTTCCTAATGCTATTAAATTTAATAAACCGCCAGCCATTATTAAAATATGAATGTGCGTGTAATAGTACTATATAAAATATGTTTTTATTATATATTTCTTTCTCTCTAATATTTATTATTTGTATATAATAAAAAATGAAACTTTTAAATAAAATATGTATTGTAATCATTTTTGGTTTGATCTTACTATTGTTTCATAGGATTGTTCAATCGAGAAATAATATATCTGTACAGCAAAAAATAGATGATATAGATAATTTTGACTTAATGCGTACTGATGAAGGTTTCGAATCAAAAAGAGGCAATCTAAATATAAGTTCTACATCTACTGTTAATTTACCATTGATGGAATATGCTATTATGAGTTCATGGAACAGTGCGTTAAACGAGAAACAATTGGTTTCTCTCGATGCTCTTGAAAATACAATCAAACGTGGATACCGTTTCTTGGATATGGAATTGTATTTAGTCGATGATAAAGTACAAATCGGCTTTTCTTCTGAAAAATCCAACAACTCCATGGAATCCGAGCCAGTCCCGTTTTTTGATGCATGTAAATTAATAATGGCGACGGCTTTTATTACTGGTAATAAGAAAGACCCCTTGTTTTTGCATTTACGCATTAAGTCCGACCATGAAGACATTTATCCGAAAATCGCACAAACTATGAAGGGGCAATTAAGTAATTTCTTGTACAGTGGAATGATAACGGAAGACACTTTACTGGAAGATGTACAAAACAAAATTATTATTGTTGTAGATCGAAGTTACGTTCCTACGATTAGTAAATATAAATGTACAGGTAGCTGTACAGATGATTTCCTTGCTTATATCAATATATTTAGCAATTCATCTACTTTGCATTCAACTAAAATTTACAACAAATTGAATGAAAATAAAAAACCATTGAAGGTTACGGATGAAGAATCAATGGAGACAAATGTGAAAAAGTTGCAGATGGTTACACATGGTTTAGGTGAATTTTATAATGCTAAAAATGAAGAGAATTATTATCAACTTGTACTGGATTATAAAGTACAAATAATACCCCATAAAGTATTTTCTCGTGACCAAGCATTGGAGGATTATGAAACATTTTTCATGGAAAATGGAAAACACGCGTTTATTCCAATGATAATTGCTCATGACTACTTGAAAAATCGGTTCTAAAAGGGGGAACTACGTTCCCCCTAACCCCCTCCTTTGGGGGAACGTAGTTCCCCTTAACTCAGGAAGAATCTGAATGGATGAATTTTTAATAGACATTTGTGTATAATCCCAAATAAATGATTTTATATTTTATATTTGTAGTATATACACAATGAATGATAAAACATCACAATTCTTTAGAAAGAATAAACATAAGATTTTTTATACAAACATTCACGATTCTAATGTCGACTTTTATTTAGATTCTTACAATACAGGCCATAATAAATTCTTGTTATTAAGAGTAAATCCAGTGGGTTTGGATTATAATAACCCAAACCCACTGGATTATAATAACCCAAACCCACTGGATTATAATAACCCAAATAATTATGCTCTTGCAAAATATGACACTGATAATGAAGAATTAAAAGGATTCAGTAGAAAAAGATTAACATTTAATAAAATACCACATGAAACTATAGAGTTTTATAAGAGCCATGAAAAAAAAATCGATGGTAAATCAATCGAAAATGGTGACCCTACCCTTGTAGAAAACTCAACCCAAGGAGGACGTAAAACAAAAAGAAGAAAGTCCAAAAGAAGAAAGTCCAAAAGAAGAAAAACTTCTCGTGCGAAAAAGTCGAAAAAAAGGGCCAATAAAAAGGGTCGTAAAACGCGAAAATAAATCCATCCTTTTCATTAGGCCATGTACTGAGCAACATTTCTGTACAAAACCCCCATTCAATAAACAATATAAATAATACTAACCTTGTATTCTTTATAAGTACAATCGAAACCATGGCTACTCCCGGAAAGATTGAGGCCGTAGATATTTGCTGTGGTTTATGTTGGGGTGATGAAGCTAAAGGTAAGGTCATTGCCCATTTAGCAAAAGTAAAAGACTACGACTTTGTATGCAGATGGGCTGGAGGAAATAACGCTGGTCACACCGTCTATATAAATGGGGTTAAATACAAAAGCCATTTAATTCCATGTGGTATTTTCTACAATAAGCCTTCTATAATTGGACCCGATTGTGTCATTCATAAAGAATCGTTTCTAAAGGAACTTGATTATTTGAGAGAAAATGGTTTCAATACGGATTTGATTAAAATATCGGAAAAAGCACATATTATTACTAGTAGTCATATTGAAGAAGATATACGTTATTATAGCAGTCAAGGTACAACATCACGTGGTATTGCTCCTTGTTATCGAGACAAATATGCTAGAAAAGGCATATTAGCTAAAGAAGAAGAATGGACAAAGCCTTATTTGTGGGATAATATACTGTACGGAAATGTATTATGTGAAGGAGCCCAAGGGTTTTGGCTGGATATTAATTACGGAAATTATCCTTACGTAACATCTAGTACTACTTTACCGTACGGGGCATGTAGTCTAGGATTCTCACCACGATTAATACGCGATATCTACGGTACTTGTAAAATATACGATACACGTTCTGGTAATGATCCCGATTTCCCAGAAAGCTTGCTCGACGACCCGGATTTGTCTAAAATTACTGATTGTGGTCAAGAATATGGTACAACTACTGGACGTAAAAGAAAGGTAAATTGGCTAAACCTTGATAAACTGATCCAAGCAATTAATATTTCCGGTACAACAACTATTATTGTATCCAAAGTCGATGTATTGGAAAGAGTAGCTATATTTAAACTTATTCATAATACAACAATACAATGGTTTGATTGCATACAATCAATGAAAGATTATATACACAAAACTCTTCATTTTAGTTGTCCTTTGTTAGAAGCAATTACTTTTTCATCCAGTACAGAACACATTTAGTGGGAACGTAGTTCCCCCTGGGGTTAGTGTTTATCTTCGTTTTTTTGTACTGCGTGCTATTTTCGGTAATTTCTGTTTCTTGGTTTGTTTGAGTGATTTGGCACATTTTATCGTTTTTTCCTTTTTACGTTGTCGTTGTGGTTGTACTGATACTTTTTCGATAAATCGATCAATAGTTTCATTACTACATACAGGATATGTTGTCTCAGGTATTTCAACAACATTCATCTCTACAATCAAGGGTTGTACATGGACATCTACATACAGACCTCTTGGAACACTCAAGTGAGGATATTGTTGTAGAATCATCTGTTATATATGAAATAACGGTAGTTTTTTTAATACTATTATTTCTACTATTTTTTATACAATTTTAATTTCGTCCATTATTTTTGTTTCTCGGTTTTCTCTCAAATACTTGATTACATATTCTTTTTGTGTTTGATCTGGAATTAACTCAGTCAATGTTTTATCTAAATATTGAAATGTAATACCCGTATATTGCTTTTTCGCGGTCATACTAATTTGCCGTCCGTTTAGTTTTAATGTACGGTTATCCAATTTATGTACTTTCATTAGTTCGATTATATCTTTTTGTAATCCTTGTTTGAGAGAACGTAATTGCCTTTGTCTATTCGAAATTTCTTGCAATTCATCCTCGATTTTCATATAATTTTGCAATTGTTGTGCTAAATCACTACTTTGTAAAGAACTCATTTGTTTCTACAATTCCAACCCTCTATATTATTATAACTACAATTGACGTTTTATTCTGTTTTTCGCCTAAAGTATCAGATAATTGGATTATCTCTCTAGACCACCTGTACTGGAATAAATACAGGTCGATTTTGTCGTACAATTAAAATAAAAATAGTAAATACCAGTAATATCAAAAATACGTGATAAAAACAAATGATCCATACATAAATGTAAAATTCTTCATATACAATTCCTCCTAAAGGAGAAAGGACCGTATTTTTCAATTGCTTTTTTGCTTCATCGGTTTCAATATAAACTTGACACGATTTCCACAGACTATCCATGTGTTTAGTTTTTAGTAGAATTAAACTTATACAATAGTATTAAAATAAAACGACGTATAAAACGTATTTTTGTACAGTATAGGTTCATTCTACATAAGTCAAATCTCGGTACAATACAAAAATGGAAAACATAGTTGAACCGAACGCTTCATTTGAGTTTTCTCAATTAACATGCATATCACCTTCTTCTCTCGGTGGTGGTAATTATTTTATTCGTATTTTACAGAAAAATGGACAAAAGCCTTTTTATATTCAACCACCTAAATGTACCACTAAACAAGGTATTGTCAAATCGGGAAAGAAAATGTACGTCGATTTACTCTTTAGACATGAAGACGAACCTTTTCATGAATTCTTAGAACATTTAGAAACTTTTTGTAAAAACCAATTGTTTCATTATCGAGAGAAATGGTTCGATAGTTCTTTAACTGAAGAAGTCATTGACGAATCATTCTTACCTGTCTCCAAAATGTACAAATCAGGCAAGTTTCATAGTGTCCGTTCCTTGATTCCAACACGTTTAGGGAAATCCAATTTAAAACTGTTCGACGAAAATGAAAGTGAAGTCGCTTTTGCTCAAATTGAACCAAACTTATCTTCGCTATTGACTATTGTAGAAATACAGGGTATTCGATGCTCCGCCCGTTCTTTTCAATTGGATTTAGAAATAAAACAAATGATGCTATTAAAACCCGTCGATTTATTTGAAACCTGTTTATTTAGCAAAAAACAACCATCTTCTACAGTTTCTCCACCTGTGGTAGCATCTACATCTACCCCTGTTATTACTGTAGAACATGACGACCGCAAAGAAACTTTAGAAAATAATAGTGTTACTGTTGAAGATGTTGATATTGATGAAGAATATGAACCTGTAAATTTAGCAGAAAATTTAGCAGAAAATTTAGCAGAAAATACATCAACTAATATCGATACTACTGATACCCATCCTACTATTGTAATGACTAATGATGTCGAAATGAATAATGATAATGATAACAAAATAATTATAGTAGATGAAGAGACGGATACCAATGATAATAATATAAAGAATACGGTCGAATCTTCTACATTTGAAAGCATTAATAATGAAGAGAATGAGGAGGAGGAGGAGGAAAAAACTTTAGCCATTTTTGGATCTGATATGGATGAGGTCACATTGGATGTTCCAACAAATGACCATGATGTAGTAGAAATCAAAAAACGTAATGATGTATATTTTACTATGTACAAAGATGCAAAACGAAAGGCAAAAATTGCAAGGGATTTAGCGATTTCTTCTTTTTTAGAGGCGAAAAAAATCCGTAACACATATTTAGTCAATGAAGATCTCTCTGAATCATCGGATGATGAAGATCATCAGAAAAGTTTAGACAAACAAATGCAATCCTTGAAATCAATGTAAATGGAGAGATCACAAAATAGAAATTCTAGAAAGATATCTAGAAAATCTTTTTTTCTATTTTTGATATTTTTAGTAGAACATAGAAATCTATTGAATATATATATAATTTTATAGATTAAATAATTTTATCTGACGTTTATATACAATGCCTACGTTTTTATCAGGAATTTCTTCAGGATTACGTAAGTTTCTCACAAAAGATAGAGTGATTGTCCTTGTCGGCTTCATTGTACTAGCTATAGTTTTCATGTATTATTCTACCGGTAAAATTACGGTAAGAGACGGTATGAAAGAAGGTAAAGCACAAGTTCCTTCTACAGATGCAAAAAAGAATACAGATGCATCTAATGATACTGCTCCTCAAGAGACACAAGCAGCTGCTGCCCCTGCTACAGCAGGAACAGAAACCTTCCAGGGATACAGTGAAAAGGAAGTTGCAAACCCATCCGAATTACTACCCAATGACGAAAACAGCCAATGGTCATCATTGAACCCTGTTAGTCAAAGCAACCCTCAAATGCCTGACATGTTACAAGCTGGTTATCATATTGGTTTAGATACAATTGGACAAACTATGAAAAACGCTAACCTTCAATTGAGATCTGATCCAGTGATCCAGAAAGGTGAGATTGGACCATGGAATCAAAGTACAATCGAACCCGACTTGATGCGTGTTCCTTTGGAAGTAGGATGCAGTACCGACAAATAAATAATGAATTAATTAACTATACCAAAATATTTTTTATACTACTATAAAATATATTTTCCTTCTCTCGAAATTAAAACAAAAGAACAAAAATAAATAAATGGCAATTGAATCATTTGTTTATGATAACGGTCTTCGTGTGATACATGAAAAAAGTCCTTCCCAATTACCCCTATGTACAATCCATATTTTTTGTACAGTAGGGTCTGCATACGAAACACACTCGAAAATAAAAGGAATATCACACTATTTAGAACATATTTTAATTCAATTATCCAACACAAACAACCGTACTTTTGAATTATTCGATAAAATGGGTTCAAATATAAACGCCATTACTACAAAACGATACACTTGTTTTTATATTACTGTACCGGAAAAGTTTTCCAACACTTGTATAGAAATATTTAGTAACATGTTAAATGATACTAAATTCAATAACAGCAGTACAGTAATACGAAATGAAAAAAAGGTTATTCAACACGAAAATGAACGAATCAATCGACAGTTTTCCACTCAAGCTTCCGAATTCTTTGAATCTACCTTATATAAGGGTTGTTGTTTTCAAGATCCAATTGATCATATTGATTTCCAAGAAAATCGCCCTGATTTTTCGGAAACCGAATTGTACGATTGGTACCGTCATTATTACAAACCCGAAAATATAATCATTAGTATTGTCAGTAGAAATGATGTTGAATATTGGCGCAATATAATCCAGCATACGAAATTCATTGACAATACAAGATTGTCGAATTCGACCACTACTACTTTACTAACTAAACCAGAACAGAAATTCTACGATTTCTCTTTTGATTGTCGTGTAAAATTAAATGAACTTATGCTTCATACTGAATTAATTGTAGGTTTTCATACAGTAGATTATTATTCGAAAGATCAATATGCATTTGATTTATTGAATCATATTTTAAATGGAATGAGTGGTCGGTTATTTCGTATTTTGAGACAAAAACACAATTTAGTATATTCATGCAATTCCGTAGTCGAACATTCCGAATTCGTGGGTTATTTTTCTGTACAGACAGAATGCTCAAATGAGCATGTATTCCATGAAAAGAAAGGGATTTTGTATTATATCGTAAAAATGTATCAAGATTTAGTAGAAAATGGCATCAGTCAAAAAGAATTGACAATCGCAAAAGAATCCTTGAAAAGTTCGTTGCTACTGGATCAAGAATCTATTAGTACAATTGCAAAGTACAATGGAGAACAAGTATATATTTCCAATGCGAACACGGAAAGTGTTGTACCGTTTTTAGAACAATACAACACTCGTTACAAACCAATACAATTGAGACAAATTAATCATGTTATCCGGAATTACTTTCAGTTGAATCGAATGATTATTACCATATCATCCAGTAATCTTTTTCATTCTAGTTACGTCGAATCTATGGTGAAAAAATGGTTTATACCTAATAGTAAAAAACACCATCATACGCGACGGAAACGACAACGATAACGACAGAAACAAAACCTTTAGGTATTATATATCGTGTTTTTAGTGAAAAATGCAAGATTGGTTTGTAATTACTATTATATTATTTGTAGTAGGAATATGTATTTACTATTATTTCATCAATAGTGATGCATTGCAATTGAAATGCGTTGTGTCATCAGTAGATGGTAATCAATATTGCGTACGTGATCGAGAAAAGGTCCAAGACGCGGCGGATCTTTTAGCAAAAGTAACCACTAAATGCAAGGAATTAGTAGAATATATGCAACAAAAACACCCCAATGATGATAGGTCTATCCGTCTTGGAAATGGATTCAACCCGAAAAAAATCATAGAAACCTTACCTACTAGCTCTTATACTGCCTACAGTGAAAACAAAGGAGAGAAAATTGCATTTTGTTTGAGCCCGAAAATGAAAAACGGAGAAGATACGTTAATTGACGAACATACACTTACTTTTGTTGCTATACATGAATTGGCTCATGTGGCTACTAAATCTGTAGGACATAAAACTGAATTCTGGGAGAATTTCAAGTTCTTATTGGAAAATGCAAAAGAAGCTAAAATCCACGAACCTCGTGATTATAACAAAGAACCGAAAAAATATTGCTCCATGGATATTCAAGATAATCCGTACTATGACCTTTAAATCATTGATTGTGTGCTGTTGTTTAGTATCACTTTAAGTTTAGGTATTTTTTTAGTTTTACTGTACAAATATCTTTTTTTACAGTAAATAAATGCGTTCAATAAATAATATGTACTCGATTGTATAAAAGTCCCTTGTTATTATATAGATGTTATTTACCAATCGAAATACGCCCAGTAACAAAAAAAATGGAAAAATATCAGAGGGTGGTAGTGGTGCATTAGTATATCAAAGTAGTACAGTTCGGAGTAAAAGAACCCGCTATAGTGATGGTGTGGAAAAGTCTATCAAAAATTCGAAAAATAATGTACAACATGTTGCAAAAATCGGGAATCCTGTTTCATTTGGATTGAATACAGAGAATAACCCGAACTTGAGATTTGTAAAAAATACAAACGATGCAATTGTAGCAGCTAGGAGTTCTACTGTACATGATACGAATAGTACGAAAAAAATTACACGAAGACTGAAAACCTCACCTACCGCACCTACATCCACAAATCCTGATGATATTAAATTATGGATAGAGTCCTGTATTAAGGACAAAGTATCAAGAGTTACAAATAACAAGGAAGTAATTGAATTGGTCAATACTCATTTGGAAACGAAAATACCGAAAGGATTGTCAGTTAGTGATGTGGAAACATTATTGCGAAATAATATGCCTAAACATCTCTCCTTATCAGAAGTTGAACATATTGTACAATCAAAACTTCCTAAATCAATTACTTTAGAAGATGTTCAAAAAGAGATTGATCAAAAAGTAATTCCTAAATCAATTACTTTAGAAGATGTTCAAAAAGAGATTGATCAAAAGATTCCTAAATCAATTACTTTAGAAGATGTTCAAAAAGAGATTGATCAAAAGATTCCTAAATCAATTACTTTAGAAGATGTTCAAAAAGAGATTGATCAAAAAGTAATTCCTAAAATTCCTAAAATGGAAGATGTTCAAAAAGAGATTGATCAAAAGATTCCTAAATCAATTACTTTAGAAGATGTTCAAAAAGAGATTGATCAAAAAGTAATTCCTAAAATTCCTAAAATGGAAGATGTTCAAAAAGAGATTGATCAAAAGATTCCTAAATCAATTACTTTAGAAGATGTTCAAAAAGAGATTGATCAAAAAGTAATTCCTAAAATTCCTAAAATGGAAGATGTTCAAAAAGAGATCCAAAGTTGCCTAAATACTTTAGCCGATCCAAAACAAATAGTAGAAAGTTATGTAAATTTGAAATTAAAAGAATTACCAACTCAAGAAACAATTGGAAAAATAGTAGAGAACTATTTAGAAAGTAAGATTCGAGAGAAAGAGGATATCATAGAAGCAAAAAAGAATGACAATTCTGATGAAGATGAAAAGACTTATTTCGAAGAATTAATTGAACCAGCTGTAGCGCGTATTGTACAGAGAATATTGAAATATGATTATTCAGGTAAAGAATACCTAAATACTGATCATCAACAAGACGAAAAGTCCTTTAATATAGATATACAATATGACGAAGTTTATGATTACAACCAACAAGAGCTTGGTCAATTTGAAGCACCGGTGGTCGAGTATAAAATGGAAAAGTTACCTACCATGAAAAACCCGTTGCATCAAATAAGAGCAAGTGAATTGGGCATGGAGCAATATAAACAACCAGCTGAGGATGTTGCAATCGATCTCTCTACAGTTTATCAAAAAGAAGAGGTTGTACATTATGAGAACGAGCTACGCTCTGAATTTCGTAGTAGTCGTAAATGGGTACGTTTAGGAAACGGTATAGATAAAGGAAGTGTATTGGATCTTGCAATGGATAAGACCAGACGAAAAGTGTATATTGTAGGTAACTTCAAACATGTCAATAAAGTAGCTATGGAAAATATTGCAGTATATGATATTAATCTACGTGGATGGCATCATGTTGGTAATGGTGTTAGTGGTTTAGTCACTTCTATTACCATGTACGAAAAGTCGCAAATATTATTTATAGGAGGGTTATTTTCAAAAGTAGGTAAGGGTGATGACCAAGTACAGGCACAAAATATTGCAGCCTATTACATTCAACAAAAAAGATGGGTCAATCTCGGCGAAGGACTCAATCGTGAATGTACCACACTATACTTCGACGAAACAGAGGAAAAATTATATGCCGGTGGGTCTTTTACTCAAACTGGATCTCAATCTCTCAATTATGTAGGCATTTACGATTTAGCTACCAATACATGGAAACCTTTAAATAACGGTGAATTAAATGGACCTTGTCGTAGTTTATTGAAAGTCGAAAATGACCTGTATTTAGGTGGCTTATTTACACATGCTGGTATGGGACATAGTGAAATACATGTATCTTATTTAGCACACTATAGTTTGGAAAGTAACAGTTGGTCATCGTTATCGGGTGGTCTTCAGGGTTACTGTAATACCTTGGCATACGATCCTACTGAGAAGGCGTTATATGTGGGTGGTACTTTTACGAGTGTAGGGGAGCGAGATAAGGCAGAAGATGCACATCATGTAGCCAAGTATTATTTAGAGCATCAGAAGTGGGATACTATGGTACAGGGAGTCAATAATGTAGTTCATTCTCTCAGTTTCGATTCAATTAATAATTCTTTGTATGTAGGAGGTAACTTTACAGCAACAACTGATGGAAATATTATGGTTAATCGAATTGTGCGTTATGATCCTTATAATCAAAAGTGGATTCCCTTGGAAAATCATTTTCCACGTTGTAAAGTATCTATCGAAGACGAAGGAAACAATAATGTTGGATTAAATGGCGTCTGTAAAGTATTAAATATTGATAAGAAATCACTATTCATTGCAGGATCGTTTCAAATAGCAGGTAACATTACTGCAAATTCTATTGCAAGATATGTACTTCAGCGTTAATTATAATTCAATTGTATTTTTAATTTAGTATTAATAATACAAGTTCGAGAGAAAGAAGAAAGAATATGAGTAAAATCATGAATGAGAAACAAAAGGAAAGTCAGGATTGGACACCTGATCAATATACAAAAGCATCAACTTGGCTAGATAATATAATTGAAAAATCCGATTCTAGAATTGAAACTTTAGAGAAAAATGTAGAATTGCTAACAAATAATATTGTAGATAAAGAAAAATTACTTATTGAATTGAGAGAGGATTTGAAAGTACAAAAAAAATTGTTAGACGATGCAAATTGTGAAAATACGTTGCTATTCACCATAAAGAATAATATATCTGCACCAATAGATTCCATTATTGATCCCAATCACGAAAAAGGCACACAAACAGCCAAGCGCATTCGAACTCGAAACAAAATAGTTTATTCTACTGATATTCAAGTACCGAAGAAAAAAGGGAGACCAAGAAAACAACCTGAACTTCTCTCGAAAATGGATTCTAAGAAGAAAGAAAAAATAGTAGAAACGATCGACTCTGAATCAAATGTTTCGAATGCTTCTACTCTTAGTCAAAAAAATACAATCTTGACTCCGGTAGTATCACCTACAACAATAAGAAAGCGAATCTATGAAAGAAATATTTCTTTCTCTCCAGATCGATTAAAGAAAAGAATCACCCCCAGTAAATAACAATAGTGAAAGAAAAAACTTATAATATATTATACATACTAATACTATATTGTATTAGAAAGCAAAACCAATCAAAAAATACAAATAAAATATGAATCGACCTAAAAGAGTATGTATTTTAGATAATAATGGTACAGGTCAAAACCAATTTACATTGGATTATGCAGACGATTCCAAGTTCAATCTATATTATGATGATACTGTACAGATAATTAAGTATAAGATTTTAGACAAGTTACATAGCGATGAAGAATTTATTTCAATTAACGACGTTTGTTATGAAGAGCTATTTATGTTTATGGTAACGCAAGTGAATTTCGACGCGTTTTTTTGGTATAAACAAATTACGGTTAATCATACAATACCCCTAACGACAGACATAATAGTACAGTGGATACGAACATTGTATAACGAATCTGGATCAGAAAATGATTATGCAGTACAAGAATTATTGCAAAGTTATGAATTTAAATCCAGTGCAGATAAAAAACACTGGCGATTTGATGATATTGTAAAACTGCCTTTTTTCTCTCAAAATCGATTATTGGAACAAAAAGTGCCAATTGGATTACGAAGTCAAATATCAGTAATTGGACGTCAAAGTGAAATAGCTAAACATGACGAATCTTTTTGTACTAATCCATATGATTTGATGCCTAGTTACTTGAGTAAGAAAATGTTTCATGAACGGAAAACAGTACCCAAAGATGATGATTATTTAATCCAATATGGTTTGGCGCGCGATGATACTTTGTACTTGGTACTAGCACGAGATGTATTGAAGAAAAAGATTGGTAAAAATGGAGTATCGCAAATAAGTAAGTTTTATTACCCTTATTTGTATAATAATAGCATTGAGTCATTTCAATCATTTGAAAAAGAAAAAGATAATTTAAATGATAAGGTGGAGAGAAATTTGTCTCAAGTACGTAATCGATTTAATCAAGTGGATATTTTGTACAATGTTTATCATGAACAACAGACACCCTTTCCATACAAACAGCATGGTATTCTCGATTTTTATTTGGGTTTAGAATCCCAAAATACGTATTTCAAATTCAATGTCACATTGGAGACAATGTTCCAGAACATTCATGCGAAAATGCATGTACCCTATATTGCTTATTACAAAAATCGAGAAGAATTCAATGTACGATTATTCAGTGATGGTGTTACTACTGATAATAAAAAGAACCCATCTTTGAAAAAACATTTAATATCAGAGTTCAGTAAAAAACAACACAATGAGCAACATATCATTTTATATGTACAATTTTCTGAAAAAAATAACACCAAAGACGATTATTTAAAAGTGACTATCGAACAAAATGGTACTATTCGATTTCAGGGTAAATGTCCAACTATTATGGAAATCAAAGCATTTGATAAATGGTTTGTTGGGGTCGTCTCTCCTATTTTAGATACTTTCCGCACATTTTTATATCAAACTGGTTATGAAATGTCCAACATTGAAACGATTTATGATCCTAGAATACAGATTTATGACATGCATTATGTGTATCAGTTTCCCACAGCAAAAACAATGGATTTTACTGCACCAGCGTGTCTTCGATTCATGTTTGACGATGAAGCGAAAGCAGTAGGAATTAATCAAGAGACAGGTGGTAAAATGTACAAATACAAACGTGTCGAGCATTACCAACCATTAAATGAAGAAGAAGAATTAATATCGAGTCTTTTACGTATGAATCCAAATGTATTTAGTATGAAACGTCAATTGAGAGAAATAATGAAAGAAAAGAGTAACCATGAAATTAATGATATATGGAGATCGTATGCAGCAAAATATTCGAATATTAATGGAGTAACCGCTAAGAGACATGTAAAAAAATACATTCATGGTGGTTTTTTGATGCAAGTGGTACAAAGTTCATTTTTGAGTCAATCTACTGTACATATTTATAAACTGGATAATTTGTGGTACATTGATTTTCTACGGGTTTATTTGGAAAGTATTTTTCGGTTGTTCCAAAATATGGAAATCTCGGATAAATGGAAAGCTATATGGGAATCATCGGTCGATAATGAGACCCCTTTACAATTATCTCTCGAAATGAATAATTTGAATAAGATTCAAACTGACGAAGAAGAAGATGATGTTATTGATGATATTGATGTATATGCCGATAACGATAACGATGATGAGGATAGTGATGATGATGTACTGGAAAAAGAGCTCGGGAAAAAATCAAAAAAACCGGTGCGGGAAGAAGAAGATAATGATTTATCTATTTTACAGTACGAATCTGACGATGATGAGGATGACAATACTGACGACAATAGTGACGACGACGATGACCAAGAAGAAGAGAATAACGGCGAAGCCGAACCGAATACAAATGATGCTGCTAATGAAGATGATGATTTTTGGGGGGGTGCATATAAAAAACCACTAACAAGACGTATTAAAAGGAAATCCTTTAGTCAGTATTTTGAAAATCGAATGAATGATCGTGTTCCACAATTCCATGAAAAAATGGGAAACTATAACAAGGTTTGTTTAAATTTGAACGAACGAAAACGACAACCGGTTATTCTTACTAGTCGAGAGAAAAAGGAATATTTAGAAAAGTACAAGAAAACAGCAGTGAAACCATTTGAAAACGAAGATATATTAGAATATGGTAAAGACAAAGAAGGTGATCCATTGTACTTTGTATGTCCTCGATATTGGTGTGCAAAGCCGGGTAGTGAAGGTGTTTTAACACAAGAAGAAGTGAATAGTGGTGTTTGTGGTAAAGTGATCCAAAATCCGTCGAAACCTCAAGAAAATGAATTCATATTTGACCGTAATGTATTTGAAGACGGCACGACTAAATACAAATATCCGGATTTCATCAATACGAAAAAGGCGAATTGTATTCCATGTTGTTTTCAAACAACTAGTGAAAAACAAATCGAAAACCGTAAAAAATGTAATAGTCAAGTCTATGGAGAAAACGATGCTGATGAAGATGAAGGTAAAAAAATCGAAGAAAAACAAAAAGGAAATTTCATTTACAGCATTGCACACAAAAATGATAAAATCGAAGAAGGACGATACGCCATTCCATCATGGGAATTACAAACCATGATGGGAATTAATGTATATGAATGCATGACTAAAAGCAAAGTAATAGATGACTGTACAGTATATTTACGAAAAGGTGTCGAATTGCATCCAACGCAATCATTTTTGGCCTGTATATCAAATTCTATGGATATAGAAGGAATGACCAAAATAATGCGTATTACTGAATTCAAAGCCAAATTAAAAGAAACCATTACATTGGATCATTTTACTATGGTTCATAATGGTTCATTGGCGGCACGTTTTCATCCACCTAGACCGAGAGAAGTGTCCATTGACAAATATACGAAAACACGATTGTATCAAAATCTCTCCATGTCACAAGATACACAAAATAACTTTTTTCATTCTACTGTACAAGCTTATGAAGAATTTATGCGTTATTTGAGTGACCCTAAAGTATTAATTGACCATACATTTATGTGGGATTTTGTATCCATACCTGGTATCTTGTTTCCATATGGTGCCAACTTGATTATATTGGAATCGAAAAATGACGATGTCAGTTCAAAAGTAGATATAATTTGTCCAACTAGTGCGTACAGTAATGAGTACTATAATCGTGATAAACCAAATATTGTTTTGTATTTAGAAGACGGATATTATGTGCCTATAGTGAGGTATTATCGTAGATACAATCCCAAAAATAAAATACGTCTTGTACAGGAAATTTCAAGGACAATATACACCAAGTATTTACCCGAGTTTTTCAATCAAATATATTTGACAGTAAATAGTGGATGTCTTCCTAGAAAAACCGTACAAAATAAAAAAGTGAAGACCAATTATCATGTCGAGAAGTATTTGGAATTGCTGAGTACGAAAATACATCGTGAAGTATTGAATTACCAAGGGAAGATAATCGGGCTAATGATCGAATATGATAAAAAGCAGTTGTTCTTACCGTGTTTTCCTTCTACAGTACAAGACGTTGGATTGGCTTTACCCAAACTATGGATTGATGATGTACCATGGTCTTCTTTTGATCATACTTATGATTTCTTACTATCTATGTCAAAAAGAGATAATATTCCTTCGAAACCAATCTATAATGTTGTAGAAAATGGTTTGATTGTAGGAATCATCACAGAAAGTAATCAAATGGTTTTAATTAATCCACCTGTAGGTAAAGAAGAAAATTTGAAGGTGAAATTGCCGATATTAAACAGTAATGGAAATTCGATCGAGGCCGAAAAAATGATGCAAAAGAAACGCGATGAAAAAGTAGAAGAATACAACAAGATTGAACTAGAGTATAGGAAATACCGCAGTTTCCGTGGCGTTTTCCGTATATTTATGTCGTTGATTAAACATCAACCTACTGTAGAGAAAATCCATAAAATATGCACAAATAAGAAATTGCAATACCGTAAAAAAATGGAAAAGGTGAAACAAGAGTTAATGAAAATTGGCGATCCAATGGTCCAGTTCGCTAAAATCGACGACGAAGAAGTAATTCAGACATTGGTCGATATATATGGTTGTACTGATACATCCAATAAAAAGTACTGTCTAGTGTCAAAAGATACCGATATCAATAATGTATGGTTTCCCATGTTCAATTTAGTAAATGGTCAAGATAATCGTATAATATACTACAATAGATTAGCCGATGAACTAATACGAAATAAACGCATTCATATGTTTATGTTTTATCCAGAACAGTACATGAATATGTCAATGGGAACGTATGCTATTGCGGATAATGAAATACTTATTCCTCAGCGAATGATCCCGAAATATTTGAAAGACTTGATACCACATAAATATGGTCAATATGGACAGAAAGTACCATATGAAGATGTCCAGCCTGACGTAATTCCACCGATGAAAACTGAAACTTGGAAAACGAATTAAGATAACATTTTGGTTATTATAAATACCATATAAATTGGATAGGGCATTTATTTTTACTACTTTTTATGGTTGGTTCATATTTTATTTTTACTACTTTTTATGGTTGGTTCATATTCTATTTTTACTACTTTTATGGTTGGTTTCTATTGTATTTACTGCTTTTTATGGTTGGATTCTATTTTACTGCTTTTTACAGCTTTTTGAAATGAACCTTAAGGAATCTTTGAAGGTTAAAGTAACTAAGAGTATCGTTAGGTCCAGTCTTTAAAAGCTTCTTAAGCTTAGCATCAGGGAGGATGATGCGTCTGTTTTTCTCGTCTTGAAGACCGTTAGACTTGACGTACTCGTGGATTTTCTTACTGATGGCGGTTCTTGCCATAAGAGTTCCATTGGGTTCTCCGACAAACTTGGCTAGTTCGTCACTGATGGGTGTTGGCTTCTCGAAACCAGAGACCTTGTTGGACTTGACACTCTTTTTCTTCTTGGCGCTTTTGATGATCTTTGACATACGGGCGACCTTCTTTTCAATGTTCTTGACTCTTGTCTTGATTTGGTTGTCAATAGCAGATCTCTCTTGAATAAGCTTCATAAGATCAGCTAATTCATCATTGATCTCAGTTGTGACATCAGCCTTCTCGGCTGGTTCAGCGACAGCCTCAGATGCCTCGACGACTGGTTCAGATGCGACCTCTTTCTTTGAGGTTTTCTTTGCCTTGGGTGCGGTTGTGTTTTCAGAAACGGATACGGAAGAAGTAGTTGCTTTTACCATTGTGATTATACTTTAGTATTGGTATTTACTTTAAGTAGATATTTCAATAAAATATATTTTTATTTTTTGAACCGTATTTTTCAGATTGAATTTGGAACAAATTGAAAAAAAATCGATTAAAAAAAAGGACTCCTTGTTTTTTTTCCATGAAAAGTGCTATCTATGGATGTAGATCTGGAAATAGTAAAACGAATACCATAAACAATATGCCCTATAATAATAGAAGCCATCCAAATCCCCAGTCCATCGATTCCCATCAAGGATTTAGTGAGACTTATCGAATAATCATGAACATTTGGCTGTAAAACACCAGTTAAGTCGGTAAATAAATACATAGTAAAAGCAGTAGAAGATAACAATAAAACAGAGGGTATTTTATATTTACATAAGGTATCCCATACTTGGATATAATGGAAAGGTACGTGATGGAATGTCATGTACAAATAAAACGGTATCCATGATGATTTCACAAAACTAGTCATAATTGCACTTGTCAGTACAAATGCAGCAATGGGATTTTTCAAGAGTTTCCAATCTTCGTAAAAATGGAAAAATGAACAAAGACCGAAAACCCCGTAGAAAATAGTGTCTTGTTGTAAAACGTGACATAATCCACCTACTGCTAATGTACTGTAATAAGACGATGTTAATATGTTTGTAGTATTATAGTGAAATGCATGAATTAAATCAGTTGCACCATGAGGGGCAATCCAGGTATTCATAATAAAGACTGGTAGTACTGGGGTAATCGATGATATAGTGGATTGTAGATAAGGTAGAATATTATTGTTAAATAAAAGCATATGTATGTCTATATAAAAACACTACGTATTTCTCTCCAATCCGTTTTTTGTAAATAAAAATAAAAGTAGAAAAATATTATTTAAATCGAAAATTACATTTATGATTATACTTGAACCGAGAAAACCGAAAATGAAATACCCAAATATTTTATTTTATCGATACGAAAAATACGCCTATGTTGATCTAATATTTGAAGAATCTCGTAACGAGATTGACTGTACATTGAATATCACCGGTCGAATAGAAGAACTGAATAAATTATGCGATAGTAATTATCATATTTTAGTAACATTTGGAGACAATCCTTCCGAATATTATCCAGATGTATATTCTGTACTGGGAAGTCATATAGAAAGTCGATGGATTCATGTAACAAATGTCGATTCAATAGAGGAATTTAATAATAAAGTCAATGTGTGTTTTATTTCTTTTACAGCTAATCCACCTAGTGTGGTTAGACCAGACATCTCCATTTTCACGACCTGTTATCAATCCTACGAAAAAATAAAACGTCCTTTGCAATCTTTAGAAAGACAAACCTTTACAAATTGGGAATGGGTTATCATCGATGATAGTGGATGTGAAAAACATTTTAATTATTTAAAAACATTATTGAGAGAAAATTCAAGAGTTCGATTATTTCAAAAAGATGCAAATAATGGTAATATTGGTAATGTGAAAAACGAAGCAGTGTCTTTATGTAGAGGAAAATATGTAGTCGAATTGGATCATGATGATGATATTGTAGAAGACTTATTAGAAGATTCAGTGCGTTTATTTAATGCTGACCCTGAATTGGGATTCATTTATACAAATTATGCAAATATATATGAAAATGGTGACGAATTTTATTATTGCAATGGATTTAGTAAAGGATATGCCGGTTATTATTTACAGAAATATCGAGACAATTGGTTATATGTAGCAAATAGTCCTAATATTAATAATATTACTTTGTCTCATATTACTTGTGTTCCAAACCACGCTAGAATCTGGAGAAAAAATGTGTTAATGGACATTGGAAATTACAATGAATACTTACCTATTTCCGATGATTATGAAGTATTGCTTCGTACATGTGTGAATACAAAAGTAGCAAAACTGAATAAATTGGGATATATACAATACATGAATAACAATAACAATAACTTTTCTTTAATTCGAAATGGAGAGATAAATCGGCTATGTGGTCAATATATGTTCCCTATTTATTACCAAAAATACAATATTCATGAAGTGATGAAAAATAAAGACGCATATGAAGATGAAAAATATATGTATAATATTACTCCCTTATGGAAACGACCAACAATTAAAGAACACAAATATTGTAATACTGTAGAATATGACAATCGACATGAAAAGTTTGTATGTATATTGACTGTACAGGCATTAGTTGAATATATGGAAGAAATTCAATGTAATTGTTTAGAGGAAAATTACACCTATTTTTTACTCGATAATGTAATCAGTAATAAAGACCTGTGTAATATCTTGGATAAATACTGTTTTACTACTATCAAATGCTTTTCATTGGAAGGATCGTCAAATGAAGAACTCATACGCTACTTTTATTCATTTTGTGCTCCCTTTACTGAACAATCCACCATTTTATATCCTTCTACAATTAAAAATGAATTTGATGAATCCTACTAATTTTACTATGATCCTAGGTATTTCACGATTCCTACTAATTTTACTATGATCCTAGGTATTTCACGATTCCTACTAATTTTACTATGATCCTAGGTATTTCACGATTCCTACTAATTTTACTATGATCCTAGGTATTCTAATTATTTATAGCGATTTATGTACTTATCGTTTTTATATATGACCCTTAACTAATGTATATCTACTGGTTTAGATCAATAAATTATTAATAAAGATATCTTAATTAATAACCATTATTCTTTAAATACAAAAAATCACAACAAAATATGTCTAAAATTGATTTAAAGAAAATTCTTATATAATTGTATAATCAAACCAAGAAAGTCATATATATTCGTCGAAAACAAATCAGAAAGTCAAACTTAAAGTTTAATTCTAAATTTACTTAGTGCTCAGCAAAACAAATCAAACAATCAAAATGCAATCAACTAACGCTCAAAAGTATATCAAAACATCCGACTGGGATGTAACAGCAAACCGATACATGCAACCAAGAATATCCGATCGTGGATTAAAAATGATTTCCATTATTAGCAATCAGCGTAACAAGAAGCTTCACTTGCAAATCCCTGCTACCAAATGCTGGGGTATTGAGGATTATGTAGATCCTGCTACTCAAGAATCTGACGGCAAGTATAAGTTGAAACTTCACTTTTCACAAAATGGAGAAGAAAGCTCATATGATGCCTTGGAGAAGTTAAAAGCATTTGAAAACAAATTAATTGACGATGCAGTGGTTAATTCGGAAGCATGGTTAGGAAAGAAATTGAGCAGAGAATTAGTAGAAGATCGTTATACTAGTTTCTTAAAGGTAGGTAGAAACAAAGAAACCAAAGAACCTGATCCAAGTAAAGGTTACTACTTTTCGCCTAAAGTGAATTGTTACAATGGAAAGTGGGATTTGGAAATCTTTAATATTGACACACAATCAATGGTCTTTCCTACCGAGGAAACTGAAGACAGAACACCAGTCGATTATGTAGCAAAGGGTTCCGATGTAATTACAGGCATTGAATGCAAATACATTTGGGTTGGTGCTAAAGGATGGGGTGTGACATGGGCTTTGAAACAGTGTGCAGTCAAGCCAAAGGATATCGAAGTAACTGAAGGACTATTACAGCTCGATTTGGGACCTAAATCAGTATCCAAACCAGTGGTTGTTGCTCCTCCTAAACCAGTTGCTTCTACTGTACATGAAATAGTTTCTGATAATGTAGAAGAAGAAGCTGTTGAAGAAGAAGAGGAGGAAAAGGTAACACCTCCTCCAGCACCAACTCCTACTAAAGAATCAACTGTTGATAATTATGTTGAAGACAGTGACAACGAAGCAGTAGCAGCTGAAACCAAATATGAGGACGAACCCGAAAAGGTCGAAGAAGAAGAAGAAGAAGAGAAACCTGCTCCTGTTGCAAAAAAAGTTGTCAAGAAAAGTGTTGTCAAGAAAGCTCCTGTTGTTAAAGAAGAAGCCGATACAACTGCAACTGAAGAAGAAGCGAAACCCGCTCCTAAAGTAGTAAAGAAAGTAGTCAGAAAAAAGGTATAAATTAAAACAAAAAATACAGAAAAATATACAAACTAACTTTAACCCGAACAAGTTAATCATTTAAGTAAAATAATATTAAGCACCTTTTTTTTCAGCGGTTGCTTATAAAGTGATTTTAAAAATACAAAAAACACTTTATTTATAATTTAATAACACCACACTAAATACATTTATGTACGGATATTAGTAATTGCAGTATAAGCACTATTGTTGTATCCACCAAATGAATTGTCATTGTAATTGTTATTCATGGCGTTTTGCTTTTTGTAGCGAATATAATCACTCGCATCTGGTACGTATTTCACATTACCACTAGCTCCTTCTACATTTGTAGTATCACAGTTTGTAATAATTGATCCAAAACGATGACTGATACCACCTCTTGATCGATGTGTGGGATTGGGTCCTTTACAAACGTAGTCTTTTCGTGCTAAATAATCTCCAGTATTCATAATGGCTCTAAATGGTGTTATTTTACGACCATATCCATTGATTGACTTGGCTGCTTGTTTATTATTCCATGAACTGCGTAGGATTCTTCTAGTAGAAGCTTGTTCTGCATCTTTGTAATTTAATATAGTTTGTTTTGGAGAGATTCCATTGAAACCTCCCCCTAATTTTGTTCCGCCTAAACTCATCATGATTACTATTATTATCTATATATAGAAAACATAAAATAGTTTTTTTGTCGGCAAAAACATCATTGCTTTTTGAATTACATAATACAAACAAATTGATATTTTATTTCCTACTTTTTTTAAATAGAAGATAAGTCAAACTATTTTTTCAGTTTTTGATTGTACAGAAAAACATGTCCGCTGATTCATTTAATGTCGATCAATTAACTTTACAGTATTTTAGTAGTAAATCATTGTACAATAAATATTTAGCGAAAAAAGATCCCGATTCATTTGAACAAAAACAATTGGAATACAAAAGTTGGAGAGAAAATAAACAAAACATATTTAATGTCATTGAAGAATATTTAGACGATCCTGATGATATTCAACCCAAAAATATCAAAGAGATTTTTCACCGTTTCTTTACTGAAATCAATCAAGTAGTAGAAAAGCGTAAAGAAAAAGAAGAATACAATACAGATTTAGTCGACATAGAGAATCCGTACAATGAACATAATCAAGATGAAGAAGATACTCTTTTCTCTCGAGTAGAAGATATTCGTGTAGAACCAAAAAATCCAATTGAGTATTGGAAAATGCAAAAGGTTTTTAAATCAGATATGCCTAAATAATTCGGGTTTTATGAATCCCCCCTCACCTTTTTATTTTCATTTCTCTCCAACATCGATGAACAAAAAGGATTTAGGAAAATGATTTGTATCTCAATTAATCATATACAAATCCTTTTATTTTTACTATTAGTTTTTATAACTCGCTTCTTGTACATATTCAATGAATGATAAATATGGATCGAAAACTAGAAAGAACCGATTGAATATACTTACTAGTATCAAAAAGAGTAAAGAACGCAATGAGAAAGAGTCCAAAAACCGTGTTCGAAAACAGTTTAAAGAAACCGTAAGAAAATTATCGACAACTCCCAAGTCCAATAAACAATTGTTTTGTAGTCCGTACAGTAAATTCAAACGAGTATCAAATCAAACATGTTTTAACACAGATGCATTGGATAAATTGATTGATGGATACAATAAAAAATATTCGTACGATAAGATTACATTGAAGAAAACCGATAGTCCAATGAAAAGATGGGAAGAATTACAAAACAAGATGCAACATAAAGGTACATGTACAGCTGAAGTCTGTTGGATTGATGAATTATTATTAAACAAAGAGTCCAAAGAAAAGTACAAACGGTTACTATTTCGTCCTAAACAACCAGTAGAATGGGGTAAAGACCCCAATACATGGTTGTCCGATTTTGACATAAACAAAGTAATGGAACAATACGAAAAAGCATACCCGAATTTTAAATTCATAGGGCCATCTTTTGCCGATTTCGATAAAAAAATATACCAAGATAGCTGTGTTTGTAATAATTTGTGCAATTTTTCAATTGAAGAACAAATCAAGAATGGAAAATCGAAAATAGGCGTAATCTTTAATTTAGATACATACGGTAATGGTGGTACTCATTGGGTCGCATTTTTCCTTGATTTAGACGAACGCGCATTGATCTACTTTGATAGCAATGGGGTAAGACCTAAACCATCTCTCGTACGGTTTAAAAAGAAAGTAGTACAACAAGCCAATCATTATATGAGTCCCCATAAAATACGGTACTACCAAAACAAATTATCACATCAACGAACGAATACCGAATGCGGTATGTACTGTTTATATTTCATTATTGCAATGTTGTCACGTAAAATCGATATAGTAGACGAAGCCTCCAAAGAAACAATCCCTTTTGACGATTTGATCGTATTCTTTACTAAACAACGAATACCGGATTCCTTTGTAGAACAATATCGAGAGAAACTATTCAAAGTGAAGCCATGAAGTTTCGTACATACTGTAAAAAGTATATCATAACACCAAATAGGACACTACGTAATATCATTCCATTCATATTAAAATTTCCATCTGCATTGTGAATGGAGAGAAAAGATAAACGTTTAAATACAAATGTATCGACAATCGGCATATGAAAAATGAAAAACAATAACATGACTAAAACGGGCAATTGTATTTTTTCCATAAAATCGTCCGTTGATTGTTCTTTGGCAATTTGTGCATTATGAGTACGTATTTTTTCCTCATTTATTGCGTCGTACTGTTTCATATAATCAGCGGTTTTTTGATTGCTATCCGAAACTGGAGGAACATAATTTGGCTGTACTTGTACATCTTGTACTAGATTTGCCGTATTTTGTGGAATATCTCTCGATGGTAATGTCACTTGATTCGGTGGAACAGTAGGAACATTTTGATGTTGTTGTTGATACATATTAGTATGGGATTCTTGAAAGTTCTGTGTAGGATTGCCTGAATGAACAGATGGTAAGGATTGCATATTAGAAGTAGCAGCAGGATTTGGTATAGATGGTACGGAAGGTGGAGGATGTCCATATGGATTCGGATGTACATCAATTGGACTATAGGAAGTATTGATCCCATCACCGCGAGTGGATGGATTCATTTGCATGGTAATATTTTCAGGCAAATCCATAATACGAGTAGTGTCGCTCATCTTTATATAGTGGATAATATCTAAAGATGTCTCAAGAAACGCGATTTAGAGGCGAGTTTTTTTTCATATTCTTACAGTTTTCTTTAAAGGGTCACATTTTGATGGTTTCAAGTCGTACTGATAACAAAATTCACCGAATTGAAACGTTTTTCCATCTATGTCTTGAATCACTGGACCATTGAATTCTAGACATTTCCCATCTGCACAAACTTGCCTAAACATAGTTGCTAAACCCAAGCCTAAAAGTAGGGAAATGAAAAAACGCCCCATTTCAGAATTCAATAAACGATTGATATTAAACATCTTCTTTTCTCTCGATATACTACTGTTATATTATTGCTGTAGAAAGAAAGATTATGATAATATTTCTTGATGGACCTGTACAGGAGTTTTTGTAATCAAAGATACATCATTTGGACAACTGACTTTAGTTTGCTTATATTGAAAACAATTACCCGCCTCGTCTTTGTACTGTACATTATTTACTGTATCTGGTGTAGGATAGACTACAATTTTCCTCTTGTCTGGCGCCATAATATATACGGCAAAAACTCCTAATGCAAAACTAATAATAAATACGGTCAAGTTAATGTACTTTAACAATTTCATTTGTATATACTAATAAATATATTTGGTATGAATACATATAAATAAAAAACGGAACAATTATATGTAAGAGAGAATAATGAGAGAAAATCATTAGTAGGGAGTTTTTGTTCTGCGTATTCCTAAAGTAAATGGTTTCATTTGCTTAATCATCAAAAACAGTAACCTAAAACAATATCATTATTTTTTCTTTACCCCGGATATAGCTCAGTTGGTAGAGCATTCGACTGTAGAGGTTTCAATTATAGATATCGAAATGTCATCGGTTCAAATCCGATTGTTCGGAATTGTTTATTTGTGGAAAGTTTATTTATTTTATGATAAAATAAATACACCAAAGTATAGGAAAATTAAATAGTGATTAATAGTATAATACGTGAAATATAATTATGATTGATTTAAAATTAGGAGATTTTTTTTCGAAATTTGTACCAAAAAATATAGCAACCAAAGCATCTAGTTATAGTCTAGGAGGAATCCCTTTAGCTACATTTGGATTCATTGGGGTTACTGCTGCTATTTTAGGTACAGTTCATTTATTAGATGATAACGATGATGAATCCAATAAAGCATCTAGTACTGAACCAAAAGAAGAAGAACCAAATGAGGACGAACCAAAAGAAGAAGAAAAACCAGAATCAGACGACGAAGACGACGATGATGAAAAAGACGAAGACGACGATGATGAAAAAGACGATGAAAAAGACGATGAAAAAGACGATGATGAAAAGGACGATGACGATGATAAGAAAATCGGCGAAGAAAAGGATTTCATGGAAGGAGGAGCAAAAAAACGCAAAAAACGCAAAAAGGGGAAAAAGACGACTAAAAAGCGTTCTAAATCCAAACGCGCTAAAAAATCGAAAAAGACAAGAAAGAACAGAAAATCAACCCGTAAATAAATAAATAAAGGTACTATATAGGGTGATCAATTGAAACAAGATAAACTCATTTTAAGTACAGCTAAAATATCCTATGTAGTTCAAATTATTGCCGGTATAATCGGAATTTATGGGATTTTCATACAGTTACCAGCAGAACATCTACTATTACGAGAAATATTAGTAATGGAAACAATTGTTCAGTTCATTGAACTCATTTATTATACATGGCTTATTAATCAATTCAAAAATATCCATTATAATGTGACGACTACTCGCTATTTTGACTGGGCTATTTCGACTCCAATCATGATATTAAGTACAATATTATTTATGATTTACAAAAACAAAAACAAAATAGAAACATTTGATCAGAAAGATATTTCGAGAGAAAAAAATGATACGCAAAATAAAGCAGCAAAACCAGAACCAGACACAGAAAAATCTATCCAATTGTCATTTGTCCCGATTGTACAAGAAAATAGCGACCCCATTTTAAAAACAATCTTGTCCAATCAATTGATGCTTTTATTTGGATATTTAGGGGAAAAGGGAGTTATATCTAGACTACAGGGTTTATTTGGGGGTCATTCTTTTTTATGATTACATTCGCCATTATATATGTGAAATTTGTCGGTACAGCATCGACCAATCATTGGTTGTTTTGGTTTATGCTAATCGCATGGTCTTTATACGGAGTAGCTTATTGCTTACAGTATAAAACGAAAAATATCATGTACAATTTCCTGGATATCTTTTCGAAAAACTTTTATGGATTTTTCTTAGTACAACAAATATTACAAGTACAATAATAATAATAACAACAATAATAATAATAATCAATCTTGGTTTTCATAGTACAAAGTACAATCGAATGAATCCAATATTTCCAAATCTTTGCATGTTAAAAACACCTTTTTATTGGGTTTATCACCATTTGTAAAATCAAACATTTTTTCCTTGTAATAATAAACAAAGGTTTCATAGTTCGATTCTGAGAAAAAAGGATTTAGGGATCGCAAAATAGAATACGAAGGGTTTTTCAATTGTTCAATATTACGTGACCGAACAAATCCTGATTCGTCTTCGAAAAATAACAAACGAGAATTTACCGGATAATCTCTATGTTTAATCAATTCATTGACATCTAATACACCAATGGAATATGGACTTACAAATTCATCATCTTCTTTTACTGGATCTATCATTAAAAATTGAAATAACACTTATGTCTATTATAAATATTTTTATTATGAAAGAAATATTTATGTACTTTTTTAATGCACTTTATGCACTTTATGCACATTTAAACCGATGAAGATTTAAAATCGCACCCTTAGGGCGATTTTATCTCTTTATCGGTCATGACCCTTGTAGAATATAAATCCGCTGTGCGGATTTAATTCTTCAAGGGTTTAAACTGTTGTTGCAAAAAGCGGAAAACACCGTAAGTAAAACTGACTAAAATACAATCGTATATAACAGCATTGAACCCTACTTTATGAAACCATCTACTGAAAAAACTCGAAGAAATTGGCGCGGATACAAAGTAGAAATAAAAACCGCCGGAAATGGCTAAAGTAGTCAAGATCACAATCAAAAATTCGAGACCATATTTCTGATATGACATTTTTTTACTGATTTGGAGCCAACTCATTAATGTTGTTGCTACTGATAAATACACAGCGATCAAAATAATATCCAAAGGAATATTGGTCGCATAGTTGGTATTGTAATACAGACGAACCAATTCTTTTTCACCGGTGACTAAATAGGGGAGCTTCCCTAAATAAACTAAAAAGACAGTGGAAAAGGCAAAAGATAGTAAATACGAATAAATTGTTGAATAATCCATGATTATACAATGTTATGGTATTTTTACGTCTTCTTGTAGGAGCAATTTACAACGGTCGAATAAAGCACCTACTTCTGTTTCATCGGACGTGGATACGACTTCATCTGGATAAATGGTTGTATTTCCCACTAAATAACATAATATCGATGGAATGGATTTAACCACTTTACGACTTTTAAGATGAGCATATAAATCGAAACTATCATCAATATCTACAGTAATACATCTTACTAAAGAGGGATTTAAGGATAATATTTCGTCCATCTTTTTAGTGGCGTACGGATTGAGTTTTGCACATGGACCACACCATGTTGCACCGAATTTTACAATCAATAATCCTGTATTTTCTTGGAGTTGAGTAATAAATGTATTGCGGTTAAATTGTACGTCGTGTTCAATAGACATGATTTTTTAGGGAGGAGTATCTATAAATCACCTATACATATATATTTATATCGGTTTTAGTGATTTTACTTTTGGATTCACTACTACGAGAGCTCATCGATATTCGACATGTTATAGTGAATGTGAATGTCATTCCTTTAGCAACATATTTATACACAAATATTATAACAGTTTTTTCACAGAAATAGGATACCTATATATTTGAAATCTATGAGTCTATAATATAGTAATTTATTCAATTCAATAGAAGAATGTCAGATCAACTTACTATTACCAATACAAATGCATCTAATGCTAGTAGTATTGAATTATCTGCTAATGTTGTCCCGAATCTAGGGACTACTTACTTTGATGTAATGAATAATGCGAATTATAATCGTATTCATAGAGTTAGCAAGCCGGTAATTCACATTTCAGCTAACTTTGATGGGACTAGTTCTGGATCGGTTCTTAATATTGGAACAAATTCAAATAATGTTTTAATGGGACTTTATTACTTAAGTTATCAATCATTTCAATCATATGATTCTTACAAGATTCAAGGTGTTTTAGAGTTACCTAATATTCCTACTATTTCTACCACTAATACTCAAGCATTTACAATGGCAGGATATTTTAACTTCAATTCGATTTCAAATTTTGTTGGTTTAATTCGAACTACTAATGGAGATTCTCCGACACCATACATAGCATATGTTAATGGAATAATAAGATATGATAGTCCTGATGGAAATACTCAATTGAAGGTTGATGGAAGTACTCCTACCCTGAATAATACGGATTGGCATCATATTGCAATTGTAGTAAATGGTGATTCTCGTTCATTTTATTTAAATGGTAATCATGAATACACAACTACATCTACTAGACCGTTTATTCAACCGTTTATAGTTGCCGGAGCTAAAACTGATTCAAGTGGATATTTAAATAACAGAGGAATAGTTTATTTTTACAATTACATGATTTATGATTACGCATTAACAGCACAAGAAGTGATGTTAGTAACAAACATGACAAAGAGTACATCTATAAGTCCAACGCTTGGTAACTATTATTCCATTATTGCTGCTAACGATCACAATGAATTATACGACCGAAAAATAATTCAAATATTGAATAGCCAAGCAGCATTTGATTTGAGTGGTGTATTATCAAGTTACGATTATCAACAACTTATTACATTTGATTCTTCAGGTGGAACAGGAAATGGTAGTGTTACTTATGACATTAGTGGTACTAATAATTCGTCTTATATTGATTTGGCTGATAATATAAATACAATTAATCCCTTAAATGTAGGTACATATATAGTAATTGCAACTAAAGATGGAAACGGAACTTACTTAGAAATATCGAACACTTTTCCTTTTTCTGTACTAAAGATCAACCAAACTATCCCTTTGGATTTTTCAGGTTTGGATGTTAGTTATGATTATTCGGAAACCATTACATTGGACACAAGTGGTGGGTCCGGTACAGGAGCAGTCAGTTTCACACTAAGTGGTGATACTGTAACATCACCTCTTACTGATATATCAGCTGGGTCTTATTATCTTGTTGCTACTAAGGACGGTGGTACTAATTATAACGATCTATCCATTAATACCACTCTTATAATCAATAAGATTGACCAAAATACCGACTTTGAAATTACCAATACTTATACTAGTTATGACTACCTAGATGACATTATATTTACTGTAACCGGTGGATCCGGATATGGAGATGTATCTTTTACAGTACTTGGTGAGACATTCAATGGTAATACATTAGTAAGTGACCCTATTGTGGGTCAATATACAGTAGTAGCAACTAAGGATGGAGGTCAGAACTATAATGACACATCATATGATTTTACCTTTTCAATAGTAAAGATTGATCAAACACCGTTGGATTTTTCAGGATTGGATGTTAGTTATGATTATTTGGAACCCATTATATTGGACACAAGTGGAGGATCCGGTACTGGTACAATCAGTTTCACACTAAGTGGTGATACTGTAGAGTCACATCTTACTGATATATCAGCTGGGTCTTATAATCTTGTTGCAACTAAGGTAGCCGATAATAACTATAATGAAATATCAATTAATACAACTCTTATAATCAATAAGATTGACCAAAATACCGACTTTGGAATTACAAATTCTGTTCATGGTTATGAATATTTACAAGATATATCATTTACTGTAACCGGTGGATCCGGATATGGAGATGTATCTTTTACAGTACCTGATGAGACATTCAATGGTAATACATTAGTAAGTGACCCTATTGTGGGTCAATATATAGTAGTAGCAACT
>Ga0233439_10001079_pt1 | contig 36461 bp, 31 predicted proteins | sample SI_123_September_6_FD_182713 | JGI IMG/M metagenome (GOLD analysis project Ga0233439, IMG submission 182713) | Seawater microbial communities from Saanich Inlet, British Columbia, Canada - SI_123_September2016_100_MG | ecosystem: Environmental > Aquatic > Marine > Inlet | place: Canada: British... | reverse complement strand
GTCGGGTGGTTTCTCGTGGGCGGTACCCGCTGGTTCTGAGCATTCGGAGATCGCCTTTGAGCTGATGCGATTTTTGAGCACAGATCGCGTTTGGCGCGTGCGCAACGAGGTGCTCGCCCGCTACGCGGCGAGCCGCGGCCGCAACTTCGTGCCTGGCATGGCGCCACTGCCGCATGTTAACGAGCAGACCTATGCGCTGCTGATGCGGGACAACCGGGAACTGCCGAAGCGGATTAAAGAGGGTTTCCTGCTCTTCGCCGATTTGATGCGCGTATCGCGTTTCAGGCCGGTGACCCCGGTCGGGCAGTTGTTGTGGGATGAGCACGTGCGGGCTTATGAGAAGGCGGTGCGGCACACCTACTCGCCCAAGGAGGCGCTCGCCCGCGGCCAACGCCAGGTCCAGGCGGAATTAGATCGGATCTACGCCAAGGTCGCCTATACAAAGGTCAATTGGAACTACCCGCTGGTAGGCTCTTTGGCACTGGTGTTGGCTGGTCTGTGTTTTGCCTTTTGGCGGGGCGGCCCAGATCTCAGGCGGCGTCTGCGGCGTTCGGAGACCTGGGCCGGTTTCGCCTTCGTTTCGCCCTGGCTTATCGGGTTGTTGCTACTGACGGCCGGTCCGATCTTGACGTCAATTGTTTACAGCTTTTGTCGCTATGACGTATTGCACCCGGCCGAGTTTGTCGGCCTGGACAACTACGTCCGGCTCTTCGGCGACGATCCACTGTTTTGGAAATCGCTCGGCAATACCGCCTTTATGATGCTGGGTGTGCCCTTGGGTATGGCGGTGGGCCTCGCGATCGCAATGCTGCTCAACACCGAAGTTCGCGGGATGCGCGTCTACCGCACGGTATTTTATTTGCCGGCGATCGTGCCGATGGTCGCCAGCGCGATTTTGTGGATCTGGGTGCTCAACCCGGAGATGGGGCTGGTCAACTCGCTATTGCGCATGGCGGGGGTTGCCGACCCGCCGAATTGGCTGCAGAGCGCTTCGTGGCTGTTGGGCTCGAAGAGCGCGATCATCCTGATGGGCCTGTGGAGCGCGGGCTCGGGCATGATCATTTGGCTGGCCGGGCTCAAGGGCATTCCGCAACATCTCTACGAGGCGGCCGAAATTGACGGTGCCGGTCCCTGGTTGCGCTTCTGGCACGTGACGTTGCCGATGCTCTCGCCGTATATCTTTTTCAACCTGATCATGGGCATCATCGGCACGATGCAGATCTTCACCCAGGCCTATATCATGACCAAGGGCGGTCCCGACGATTCGACGATGTTCTACGCCTACTATCTCTTCAATAATGCCTTCCGCTATTTCAAGATGGGCTATGCCTCGGCGCTGGCCTGGATCCTCTTCCTGATTATCCTGGTGCTGACGCTTATCCAGCTCAAGCTCTCGCCGCGCTGGGTTCACTATGAGAACGAAGGATGACGCGCGCGCTATTGGCGGGGTGTTTCTTCGTCGAGCTGGCCGTTGCCGCGCTATTGGCGGTGGCGGTAGCCGTCGGTCGTTTCGACGATCCGTCGTTGTTGGTGGGCTTGTTGTTGGGCCTGTTGGCCGTCGCGGGACTGCTTGCGTGGCAGTTGTCCGTCGAGCAGTTGGGGAAAGTCGCTACGCACGGAGCGCTGTTGAGCGGTTGCCTAGTATTCGCTTTTCCTTTCGCCTGGCTGGTGGGCACGAGCATGAAATACGACGAGGAGATTTTTGTCTATCCGCCGCGCTGGTTGCCCTCGTGGCCCGAGACCGTAACCGCCTCGCCCTACGCCAGTGATGAATCGGTGCTGGGGGCGGAGCGGCCCGAAGGCGTGTCGGCGGCGCAGTGGGCGGGGTTGTGGCCGCGCCTAGAAACAGCGCTTTGGGCGCGGGGTGAAGTGTTGCTCGATGAGCGATTGCGGGCGCATTTAGCGCCGGGACCGCTGCGCGGTGCGTTGACTCGGGCACTCTTCGCCACTGCCGCGCCGGGCGTACCCGGAATCGCGTGGCAGGGCCGAGAAGACGCTTTGGTCGCGGCGTTGGCCGGTCGCGTCGACCAGGAGATGGTGAACGAGGCGTGGAGTTCGGTTTATCGCTCGGTGGAGTTGCGCGCGCCGGTGGTGCGGGACCGCTACCACAATATGCACTTGCCTAGCGACGGTCGGTATCTTCTCGACCGCTGGGGCTTACAGGAGGGCGCGGCGGAATTGTTGGTGGTCGATAGCGGCGAGCCGGCGCTATTATTAGCGTATGATTTTTCCCAGCAGGACGCGGTCGAGTTGAGTGGCATTTTTGCGCTACCGGTGTCCGAAGACGAATTACTCGGTATCACGCTGCCGTTGCGTCAGGACCGCTCCTGGCACGGGCTGCAGGTAGTGCTGGAGTTGGGCGGTAAGCGTTATGTGCTGGAGGACGCGCTCTATTTAGAGCAGTACCGCTGGCAGGAATTGAGTTTTAAGATCGCGGCGTTTGACGGGCGCGACGAACGCGAGTTGGGGGTCTGGCCGCTGGTATTAGCCGAGGACCAGGGGGGGGCCTATGCTGAGCCCGGGGCGTTCCAGGTGGCGGTGCGTATTGAACGCGCCGGATCGTTGGCGACGGGATGGCGCAAGTATTTCTCCAGTTATCGCAATGCCTATATCGCCACAGAGCACCGCTGGGCTTATGTGTTCAATAGTTTATATCTGGCGTTTTTGACCATTGTCGGCCAGGTGTTGAGCTGTTCGCTGGTCGCCTACGCTTTCGCTCGATTGCAATGGCCCGGTCGCGAGCTGTGGTTCGGTATCCTGTTGGCGACGATGATGTTGCCGGGGCAGGTGACGATGATCCCGGTCTTTATGATCTTCCGCTATCTTGGCTGGTACAATACGCTTGCGGCGCTGTGGGTGCCCTCGTTTTTCGGCTCGGCGTTTTTCATCTTTATGCTGCGCCAGTTTATGAAGGGGATTCCGATCGACCTGGAGGACGCGGCCAAAATAGACGGCTGCAGCTATTTCGGCATTTACTGGCGGATTATCCTGCCGCTGGTCAAACCGTCGCTGACCGCGGTCTGCATCTTCACCTTTATGAACACCTGGAACGACTTTATGGGCCCGCTGATCTATATCAATGACCAGCGGCTCTATCCGCTGGCGTTGGGGCTATTCGATTTTCGCAGCGAGCATTCGAGTGAATATGGGATGCTGATGGCAGCTTCGACGCTGATGACGCTGCCGGTCATCGCGATCTTCTTTTTGGCCCAGCGCTATTTTATCCAGGGCGTTACGCTGACGGGGATGAAGGGGTAGGCCGATGGCCGAGGCGATGATCCCATTTGGATGTGAGCAACTCGGGCCATTGCTCGTATAATACAAGGCATCAGTGCTAGGAATCCAAATTCTGTCAATCGGATGAAACGGCTAGGTTGCGGATCGAAGAAGGCGTTCACCTGGATGTGGTCGTAGGCCTTTTGCACGACGATGAAAGCTGGCAAGCGGTCAATGGATAATTTGTAAGGTTCGCAGAGCAAAAGGGGGTTGCTCGTTTTCGGCTAACTCGAAACGCTAAGCTCTTCTTCGACGCGTTCCCACTCCGCCGTCAAATAGACGGATTCGCGTTCGAGGCCTGTGCGTTCGCTTTCGAGTGTTTTGATCTCGTCGGCCTGAGTTTCTTCGTAGAAGTTGGGCTGGCAGAACCGTGCGTCGATCTCCGCGAGGCGGGCCTCCGCTTTTTCTATCTGGGCCATCAGCTCTTCCAGCTGGTTGGCATTCTGTCGCTCGTTGTTTTTGTTCTTGCCCTTCTTTTTTTGCCGTTTGCCATTGGCTTCGGGGCCTGCTTTTACCTCCGCCTCGACCTTTACTTCTTCTTCTGTCGTCTCGGATTTCTTCTTCTTTTTCTGGTTCTTCGCCTTGAGCACCACCTGATCTGAATCGAGGTGATCGTCGCCGCAGTAGTGGACGTATTCGTCGTAGGTGCCGTGATAGTCGCGGACCTCGTCGGGCTTGATTTCGACGACGCGTGTGGCCAATTGGCCGATGAACCAGCGATCGTGCGAGACGATGATCAGTGTGCCGTCGTAGCGTTTTAACCCTTCGACTAGTGCTTCGATTGATTCGAGGTCGAGATGGTTGGTCGGTTCGTCGAGGACCAGCACATTGGGTTTGGCGATGGCCAAGCGGGTGAAGACCAAGCGCGCGGCCTCGCCGCCGGAGAGTGAGCTGAGGCGTTTGAGCACGTCGTCGCCGGAAAAGAGCATCAGCGCCAACTGGCCGCGGACAAAACCGATACCCTGGTCTTGGCAGAAAGACCAGATCCAGGCTTCGGCGGTATTGCTGGGCGAGTCGAACTGTGCTTGGTGGTCCTGGGCGAAATAACCGGGATGTGTCTCGTAGCCCCACTCGACCTCGCCGGCGTCGGGCACTAAATTGCCCATTGCGATTTTGAGCAAGGTGGACTTGCCGATGCCGTTGGGACCCATGATCGCCAGCCGGTCGCCCTTTTCCACCGTCAGGTCAACCCCGTGTAATACCTCATTGTCGCCGAACGCTTTGTTGATGCCTTTGAGCTTGAGCACGTCACGGCCGCTGTCGCGCTGTTGTTGGAAGCGAAAGTTCGGGTAGCGGCGCGAGCTTTTCGGCAACTCGACCATTTCGTCTGCCTTCTTCTCGATCAGGCGCACTTTGCTTTGGGCCTGGCGTGCCTTGCTGGCCTTGGCGCGGAAGCGGTCGACAAATTTCTGGTGGTGGGCGATTTCGCGCTCGCTGGCGGTGATCGCTTTTTCGCGGCGCTCGCGTTCGCTGCGCTTGGCTTTGACGAAGGCGGTGTAGTTGCCTCGGTAGAGCAGCACGGTAGCGTAGTCTACGTCGAGGATGCAGGTGCTGATATTGTCGAGGAAGCGGTGGTCATGCGAGATGATGACTGCCGGCCCGGCGAAGTCGCGCAGAAAAGTCTCCAACCAGCGAATCGAGAGAATGTCGAGGTGATTCGTTGGTTCGTCTAATAGCAGCGCGTCGGGATTGCCGGCCAGCACTTGGGCGAGTAGGACCCGCAGCTTGAAACCGCCAGAGAGCGTCGACAGCGGGTCGTGGTGGATTGCAGCGGGTAAGCCCAACCCTTCGAGGATCATGCCGGCGCGGGCTTCGGCGGTATAGCCGTCGTGGCGCAGGAAGGTCTCTTCGAGTTCGGAGAAGCGGTCGGCGTCGAAATAGTCCTCGGCCTTGGCGAGGATCTTGTCCTTTTCGAGTATGACCTGCCAGAGCTCGTCGTTGCCCATCATGGCGACATTGAGGATCGTCTCGTCCTCGTAGAGGAAGTGATCCTGGTTGAGCACGCCGAGCCGCAGCCGTTGCGGGATGGTGATCGAGCCTGCGCTGGCCTCGCTTTCACCGGTGAGGATATTGAGCAGCGTGGTCTTGCCCGAGCCGTTGGCGCCGACTAGGCCGTAGCGCTCACCGGCGTTGAGTTGGAACGAGACATCGGCGAAGAGGGTCCGGTCGCCGTAGGATTTGCCGAGATTCGATAGGGTTATCATAGCTTATAAATGTACGCTAAATAGCTGATCGCGGTATGCCCGCCCCAGACTAGGCCCAGACTTTCTCCCATTGTCCGCTTGCCGCCGAGCGGTAGATCGCCAAGGCGGTGCGCAATTCGCCGAGCGAGTATTCGGGGCTTGCTTCTAATGTTTTGCCCTCCAAGACCGCGCGGGAAAAGTCGCGCAGCTCGTAGCCGAAACTCGCCGGGCCGCGCCCCGGGCGTTTGCTCATGATAATTTCGCCATCGGGGTGGGTTTCGTCGTAGCGGATTAAGTGGCCGTCGTTGCCTTTTTCAATGACCAGTTCGCCGAGCGTGCCGGTGATGCGAAATTCTTCGCCGGGTCCGATGAACATGCCGCCGTCAAGCGCGTCGAAGACCGCGACGACACCGGATTCGAAACGCAGCATTGAGCGGGCGTAGGACTCGCCTTCCATCTCTTCTTTTGGATGGCCGGTGACCGCGACGACCTCGTCGACTTCGCCGAGCCACATTCTCAGCGGCCGAATCCAATGCGCGCCGCCATCCATGCAGATACCGCCGCCGGACTTGGCCAACTCGTAGCGCCAGGGTTTCGGGCCGGTGTGGATGCCGGCCGCGTTGCCGAAATAGGCGCGGGCGGTGATAATTTCGCCGATGGCGCCGCTACTTATCAATTCCTGCACTTTGAGCGTGTCGGGCCAGTAGTGCGACTGCTCGGCGATCATAAAGACGGTGCCGGCGGCTTTGGCCGCGGCGAGGATGCGGTCGCAGGCGTCTAGGGTTGGGGCCATCGGTTTTTCGAGCACGACGTGTTTGCCGGCGGCGAAAGCGCTGATGGCGGTCTCTTCGTGCAGGTAGTGCGGCAGCATGATGTCAACGGCATCGAAGTCGCCGGTCGAGAGGGCTTGTTCGAGGGAGGTATAGGCTTTCGCGCCGGTCTGTTCGGCCATCGCGGCCGCTCTTTCGGTATGGGTGTCGACGATGGCGGTTACTTCGATTTGCGGCGCTTCGGCTTGTAGGCCTTTCCAGTGAGACTGGGCGATATTGCCGCAGCCTACTAGGGCGATTTTGACGCGTTGAGTCATTTGTGTCCTCTGTTCGGTGTGTTTGCGGCGTTTATGAGTGTAGGGGTGAAGGCGGGATAATGGCAATAAAAAAGATGATTTCGCTGGTAAAAAAGGGCATAGTGGGGCAGTGGTCGCGACGGCGGTAGGCGGATGTCGGGTTTATCACTGAGGGGCATGCAGCGTTTGGACGCAGTGCTGATCGTGTCGCCCGTACTGAACTATGATGATGAAAAATACAGTCCAGTCGTTGCTTTTTGCGCTAATTAGGTCATTTCAAAATAGGTGTTATAGACAAAGAGCGGTTAGTGTTTTAGAGGGTTACTTCTTTGCGCGCAAGACAACGAATTTGCGATTGCTGGCAACGGTCTCACAATGGCCGAATATGCGTTTGAGCTTGACGTGGTGGTCGAGGTGGCGGTTGCCGACTACCCAGAGCTCACCGCCTTTTTTTAGCGCGGCATGCGATTGCTGAAATAATCGCCAAGGTACGGCGTTGTCGACGGCTTGCTGTTGGTGGAAGGGCGGGTTGCAGAGGATGAGCTCGGCATTTTTTTTTGCCGCGTCGGCGAGACCGTCGCCGACGATGAAAGAAACTTTGCGTGTTCGGCCAAAAGCCGCCTGGAAATTGGCGTTGGCCGAGGCGACGGCCATAAAGGATTCGTCGGCGAAGGCCAGTTCGGCCTGCGGGTTGCGCATTGCGGCGACCAGGCCGATGATGCCATTGCCGCAACATAGATCGACGATGGTGCGTTGTTTGTCGGAGGCCGGCAAGTGTTCGAGCAGTAGGCGGGTGCCGATGTCGAGGCGCTCACGGGAGAAGACGTTGGCGTGGCTAATCAGCGTGTGCTCGGTGTTTTCGAGCGCGTATTGCGTGGGATAGGGGCTGGGGCCGGGGTCAAGCGCGTTGTCGTATGTACTGAAAATGAGCCGGGCTTTTTTTTGCGCGAGTGAGGTACGGGTCGGGCCGATGATGCGCTCGAACAACTCAAGAGTCGAAGTGTGGATGTTGCGGGCCATACCGGCGCCTATAAGGGGAGTTCCTGCGTGCAGGTGTGGGCGAATACGGTACAGCAGGTCTTCGAGGAAGGCTAGGCTCTTGGGGATTTTGCAGAGTATTAGGTCGAGCGGGCCGGTTGGCTCGGCTAGGCTGTGCAGCAGGCGAATGTCGTCTGGAGCGCGATCGTTGTGCTGCAGATTGGCCAGGGTCGCCTGGTGTGTCAGATAGGAATCGGAAAGCGCCTGCGGGTGATGTGGCGCAAGTGCGGTGGCGAGGGCACCAGAATCGTCGTTGAGAATGAGCATGGCTGCATTTTGTGCAGGTAGCCCTTCATCGTGCAGGTGGTGCAGCAGATATTCGTCGGCAGCGTCCCAGGCGCGCAGTTGCTCCTTGGCGCGGTAGGGGTAGCGCGCGAGTTTAAACTCGCCTTGTGGTACGGTTAGGGTTTGCATGGGGGTATAATGTAGACAAGAATACAGCTGTTGGCTTGTTCGAAGTGGAGGGACCACTCGTAGGGTGTGATGCGCGAGCCCTGATCGGTGGACCAAAAGCGGTCGCTTGCGCCGGCCGTCCAGTTTTGCTTGAGGTCGATCTGAGCCTCTGCGCGCGCGGGCAATACAAAGTTGCTAGAGCTAAAGAGCCTATCAACGCTGTTCTTAGCGATGTCTGCGCGAATCGCGTCGAATAGACGAAACTCATCGCAATAAATTCCCGTCTATCGGCTGTATTTATATATTTCGCACTTTTTATTTTCTGCGCTAACGCGTGTTTAGGCGACGCGATAGCGCTCGATCACGTCCATATTGATGGTGATGCCCAGCCCTGGCCCGGAAGGCACGGTGAAATGTCCGGCCTGCAATACGAGCCCCTCTGCTACTACATCGGCTTCTCGCGTAAAGGGCAGCTCGTCGCAGGGCAGGGTGGCATTGGCCAGCGTAGCCTGTAAATGCACAGAATAGGCGGCCATGACCCCGGTGCACAACCCGCCCATCTGCACCCAGCACGGTACGTCGGCGGCATGGGCGAGTGCGGCCGCCTGCCGGATTTGCAGCGCCGAGCCGCCGAGGTTGACATAGTCAATACATTCGGCTTTGAGCGCCGCCAGTACGTCGGAGGGCGCGCCTAAATGCAGGGCGATGGCAATGTGCGTTTTTTCGCGCAGCATGCGATACCATTCGAGGTTGTTTTTGAGCATCGGGTCTTCAAAGACCGATACGGTGCCGAAGGCTTCGAGTTCGCTGGCGAGACGTGCCGCGTTGGGCAAAAGGGCGAATTCGGTATTGGGGTCGACGCCGACGGTGTAGTCGGTGCTGGTGGCCTCTTTCATCAGTCGTACGGTCTCGACGATATCCCACGACCGCGCCTTGAGTTTGTGGTTGGTAAAACCGAGGCTAGCGCCGACAGCGGCCTCGGCTGCTGTTTCGTGCGGTTCCATATGGCAGGACCAATAGGACACCGGCACCTTGTCGCGGACCTGGGCACCGAAGAAGCGGTGCAATGGGATGCTATAAGCTTGGCCTGCGATATCGAGCAAGGCACAGGTGAAGGCGTCGGGCAGGGCATAGGGATCCAGGGCCAGCGGGTCTTCGCCGACGAGGGCGGCGGCCTGCGCTTGGCCGGTGGCTTTAGTACTTTGATATTCGCCCCAACCTTCGAGGCCTTCATCGGTCTGTACGCGGCAAAGGGTGATATCGTAGATCTTGGGAAAGTAGCGGGCGATGGGCGGGATCGGGGGGATTTCGATTTCGTAGAGTTCGACGTGGGTTATTTTCACCGGGTGTCTCCTTCGGCCGTTAGGATTTTGCGTGGCGCGGGCTCAGAGGCTACTATGATACCACAATCTTAGAGGAGTAGACAATACTCCGCTGTGCAGGTGATCATAGATGGGAGCATTCTATGGGTACGCAGACGATGAGCAACGAAGAAAATTACCGTTTCGATGTGGCGGGTTACCTGGTCATTCCCGGTGTCCTGACCGCGGCCGAGTTAAAAGCCTGCAATAGGGCCTTGGACCAACGCGATTCCAGTAGTGGACCGTTGCGCTGGACGGGGCCAGCGGACAACCCCCTGGTCGCCCTGCGCGAGCATCCGGTGTTGACGGGCTATTTGCGGCAGTTTTGTGGCGAGGGGTTCCGGCTCGACGAGTCGCTGCGTTTGCTCGGTGGTTGCGAAGAAGCGAAACCACTGACCGGCGGTGGCGAATGGATCGATTGGTCACGAGCTTATCGCCAGCACAATGGCGACCGTTTTTGTTAGGGCGTACGGGTGTATTGGGCGCTGGCGGAGGTGGGGCCGGGTGACGGAGGATTGGTGGTAGTACCGGCGAGCCACAATAGTACAGTGGACGCGCCGCGTGACTTGGTTGCTGGGACCGACGATATGGGATTGCTTGAACAACCGGTGTTGCAGGCGGGTGATTTGATGATTTGCGCGGAATCGTTGATGCGGGGGCTGCAGCCTGTCCCGGGCAAAGCGACGCAGCGTCTGCTAGAGTGCGCTTATATCAGTGCGGGTGTGCGCCCTGGGATGGAGTCGGAAATCGACGGCGCAGGTGATGAAATGCCAGAGTGGACGGCGGACTTGGCTGAGTTGGAGCGTGCGGTTTTGCACAATCCCGATCGATCCCAACCCTTTCCGGTGGTGCATTCAGATGGTCAAAAAGTTTGGCTGGCGGAGGAGGCAGAGGTCTTTCATCCGTCGATTTATATCCGCGACCCCGATTCGGGGATCGACGAAAAAGAATTTTATTACTGGGATCTCAACGGCCACCTGGTCTTGCGGGGGGTGATGGACGAAGCGTGGCTCAAAGCGGCGAATGAGGCCATTGACGCCAACCCCGAACGGATTCAGATCGGCGCCCCGGTCGCCGCCGAAGAAACGCCCTTGGGCAGCAAGGGGGTTCCGCGTTCATCGATAGCCGACCCGTGGGCGTTGCCCGCACCGCATGGTGAATCTTTCCAGCGGATGATCGCCGACCCGGTATTGATCCAGCGACTGAACTGGATGATGGGCAGCGGTTATGAGTGCATGCTGGGCAGCGGATTTCTGTTGGCGAAGGGCTCTGCCGGGCACAGGTTGCACTCGCCGGCTGCCCCGGCGAGAGTGAACAACCACTATCGCCAGCAGAATGGCCGTGTCTACACCGACTATGTCAACGTGGCTTGGCAATTGCGCGACGTGACCCGCGAAGACGGGGGGTTCGTCTGCGTGCCGGGTTCGCACAAGACGGTTTATCCTATGCCCGAGGGGATCAAGACGTGCGAAAACGAGATGGGGCTGGTCAAACACGTGGCGATGAAAGCGGGCGATGTATTGTTATTTTTGGGGGCGACGCAGGGGCATGGGGCTTATCCGTGGATGGGAAAGGAAGATCGGCGGATGATTCTTTTTCAGTATCGTTCGCGCAATCTTTATGCCCCATAGAAACGGTCTTAAAATGTCTGCCGGTGGGTGTGAGGACTGCGGTCTCCCCTCCGCCTTGTCAGCGTTTTGGGGTGAGATGGGCGGTGTATTTAGAAGGGTACTGGTGAGCGGAAGCTGATTCGTTCGCCGTGCTCGGGGTGGTGGAAAGCTAATATGGTGCTGTGTAGCATTAGGCGGTCGGCCAGCGCTGGGTTGCCGTAGAGTCGGTCGCCGATAATTGCGTGGCCGATTCCGAGGGCGTGCGCGGAGTGCACGCGGAGTTGGTGGGTGCGGCCGGTGCGTGGGGTGAATTCGACGCGAGTCGAGTCGGGGTATCTTTCGAGCACGCGCCAATCTGTAATACCTAACTTGCCGTGTTCGGGGTCGTGGATTTGTTTCGGGCGGTTGGGCCAGTCGACGCGGAAGGGTAATTCGATGTGCCCCGAGTCGTCTGCGATCTGGCCTTCAAGCAACGCAGTATATTTTTTAGCGACTTGGCGTTTTTCGAATTGCAGCGAGAGGTGTTTGTGGGCTTGCGGGGTGAGTCCCAAGACCATCAGGCCGGAGGTGGCCATATCGAGGCGGTGCGCGGCGAGGAAGCCCTCGGCGTGTGGAAAAAGCTCGCGCACGCGTTCGGTGACGCAATCCTGGCTTTCGGGGCCACGGCCCGGTACGGAAAGAAAGTCGGGCAGTTTGTCGATGACGATGAAGCTTTTTTCGTGGTGGACGACCGATAGCGGCCGGTGTCGTTGGTCGGAGGGCAGTTGTTTCACGGGCCGACCTCGGCCGCGGCCACTCCGCGCAACAGGAAACCCAAAATGGGATAACATTTGTGCTCGCACGAGCTGTAGTAGGAGCCTTCGGTCCTAGGCAATGCGGACGGGGAGGTGCCCCACCAGAATTCGACGATGCCCAGTGCTTCGAGCTGGTTGCGGGCGGCGTATTGCAGCAGTTTGGGCGCGCAACATTCGCCCATGCCGGTGGGCGGACGCGGGCTGCCGGTGTCGACTTCGGTGAGCGGCAGCACTTCGCCGAGGGGGTTTTCGAAGCGGTAGGCGCGGTGGATCTGTTCGGTGAGCGTGCGCGAAAGTCGGCGGCGCTCGGCTTTGCAGTCTTCTATTTCACGCTGATGTTCGTCGGCGAGTGATTGGGTTTTTAGCGTCTCGATATACTGGGTCAGTTCGGCGAGTTGGGGTTCGGTGTCGTCGCGCTGTTTTTCGAATTCGGCGATATGACCGCTCGGCGGGACCCAGCCCGGCGGTTGCCAATGACCTGCCCAGCCGCCGGAAAAGGCGCGCAGCGTGCCCAAGTGTCCCTCGGTATCTCTACACAGCATGACGCCGAACATCTTGCCGGTGAAAGGCGCGTAGATGCCTTTGGTGTTGAAGGTGTCGGTCGTGCGCCTCGTCGCCAAGTAGCGTTTGAGTTTCTCTGCGGCGGCGATGACTTCGGGTGTCGGGCGCAGGGACCGTTCTTGGCCGGTTGTGGGACAGCGGCCGAAGTAGCGGACGTCCGGCAGGTCGACGAGGTCGGTAGCTGTTTTGTCGAGTGGACGGAGCAAGGTGTGCATGGAATCTATAAACGGTTGCATTGCTCTCAGGGTCAAGAGTATGGGGCATTGGCTGTTGTTCTGGAGTGTCGTATAATTTGCAGTGCGTCGTCGTTCGATTTGAGAAGTGTTTGGGGCTGTGGGGGTGAACATCTGAGGATGGAGGAGGGCTGATCGACGATCAGCACGGGGGGAGGTTTGAAGAATGTTGTTAAATAAGGAATTTGTATTTGACTGATTTTTCTCCGATCGGCTATGTGGAGTGTGCGCAGCGCTATCGCTATGAGGCCGCCAGGCAGGCGAGCATCGCGCCGGACAATGAGGCATGGATTCAGCTCAATGAGGGGCAGGCGCTACAGCAGGGCCTGGCTGGTTTAGCTGAATTCGAGCGGATCTGGCTACTGTGTGAATTGCACTTGAACGAGACCTGGCACGCGTTGGTTGAACCGCCGCGCGAGGGCATGGCTAAGTTGGGGGTTTTTGCGACGCGGTCCCCTCATCGACCCAATCGCATCGGTATGAGCTGTGTGCGATTGCTCGGTATAGAAGGCAACCGTTTGCATGTGGGGCAACACGATCTGCTCGATGGCACGCCGGTGCTCGATGTCAAACCGTATTTGCCCTATGCCGATGCCTTCCCAGAGGCCGGTGCCGGTTGGGTGGACGCGGCCGAAGAACAGGTTTTTTCATTAGAATTGGCCGTAGAGGCTGCGGTGCAAATCGAGTGGGTCGGGGTGCATGGCGGTTGGGATTTGCTCAATTTTCTCAAGGTGCAGCTGAGGACGGACCCGACGGATGCCAAGCGCAAGCGCATCGTCGCGATGGATGATGGGTTTCGCATCGCGTTTCGCACCTGGCGGGTGGATTATCGGATCGACCAGGCGCAGGGTAGTATCGAAGCTTTCGCCATTGCCAGCGGCTATTCAACGGCGGACCTGGCAGAAGGGGCAGCGGATAAATACCAGGACAAGGCCATTCACCGCGAATTTATCGCGCAATTCTACAATGAGGTATAGGCTGTGAGCGCTCCGAATATCCTGCTTTTTATAGCCGATGGTTTACGCGGGCAGACTTTGGCGCCGGACTCACAGGTGGTCGCGCCGAATGTGCGCGCCTTGGCAGCAGGGGGCATCCAGGTCGACAATGCCTATACCCCCTTGCCGACGTGCTCTCCGGCCAGGGCCAGCTTGATGACCGGTTTGTTGCCGCACAATCACGGCGTATTGCAGGTCGAACACGTTGCCGATGCGGATCAGTGCGTATTACGTGTGGACAAGCCGCATTGGGCCCAGCGATTGCAAGGCGCCGGGTATCAGACCGCCTATTTTGGCAAATGGCATATCGAGCGCAGCCTAAAACTTGTCGATTTCGGATGGGAGGTCGGCGAGCCTTTGGGCCAGGAGGCACACCGGAAATCTTCCGAACAGGGCATGGCTAGTGAAAGTGCGCTTGATCCCGAATTGAGCCGCTATCATCAGGGGCCACCAGGCTATAATGACACATTGCATTATGGCGTGACGGATGTGCCACCTGAAGAGCGCGGCATCAGTGCGCCGACCGACGCGGCGATCGCCTATCTCAAGGACGCACCGAGTGACCGGCCTTGGTGCTGTGTCGCCAGTTATTATGAGCCGAACGAGGCGATGATCGTCGGCCGCGAAGCCTATGAGCGCTACGATGTGGATCGTTTACGCTTGTCGGCCAATTTGCGCGATGACTTTGCTGATCGGCCCAATCTTTACAACGCCAGCAGCAGATTTTCGCCGATCTTAGCGACGACGAATGGCGCCAGGCCCTGGCCTGTTATTATGGCCGTATCACCGAGATCGATGCCCAGTTGGGGCGCTTACTGAGGGTGTTGGATGAGACGGGGGCGCGGGATAATACTATGGTTGTATTTACCGCCGACCACGGAAAATACGTAGGCAGCCACGGTTTCGAAGCGCACAATGTTGGCCCTTTCGAAGAAATTTATAATATCCCCTTAGTTGTCGCGGGACCCGGCATTGCCAGCAATGTGCGGACAAACGCCCGCATCGGCTTGCACGATTTGTGCCCGACGTTGATCGAGTTGGCCGGTGCCGAGCCCATTGATGTGCCCGATTCCCGGTCTTGCTGCGAGCTTTTGCGGGATCCCGCGGTGAATGAGCAGGCCTTTGACAGCGGTTATGCCGAATACCACGGCACTCGTTTTCCGCTGGCCCAGCGCATCTATTGGCAGGGCGACTGGAAATTTGTCTTCAATGGGTTTGATTTCGACGAGCTGTATAATTTGGCCGCCGACCCGGCTGAGATGCGAAATTTAGCCGGGGACCCCGAGCAGGCCGATAGGGTCTGTTCTATGATGAGCGAGATATGGACCCGGCTCGAAAAGACCGGTGACCGCGCTTTGCTCAATAGCCATTATTATTCGATGCGCTTCGCTGCCGTCGGCCCAAATAAAACCCCATGAGGTATGCGCTATGATGCAATTGAGCACGTTCCAATCTGATATCACGCCGCCACTCGGCCATCCGCTCTGCGCGGGTTGGTATCCGCCGGCCAAGGCGATCACCGATCCGCTAGCGGCCTTGGGGTTGATCCTGGTACCCGAAGGGCAAGAGCCGATCGTGCTGTGTGCGCTGGACTGGGCGGAGTTGAGTAATGGCGATTACGATCGCTGGCGCGAAGAGTTGGCCGAGGCAGTGGGAACTGCGGCCGAGCGCGTGGCGGTGCATTGCATCCATGCGCACGACACGCCTTGGCCCGACCGCGACGCGCAGGATATTCTCGACCAACACGGCTGCCGCGATGTGATTATGGCCGGCGATTGTGCCGAGCGGGTGCGTGCGGAAGCGGCGGGTGCCGCGGCCGCAGCGATGGGTAATTTGCAGCCTTGCAGCGAGGTCAGCATTGGCGAGGCCAAGGTCGACCGCATCGCCTCGAACCGGCGGGTGATGGGCGACGACGGCAAGGTCTGGGCGGTGCGCTGGACCAAGACGCCAGACCCTGCGGTGCGCGCGGCACCGGAAGGATTGATTGATCCGATGCTGAAGACGATCGGTTTTTGGCACGGCGAGAAGGCATTGGCGATGTTGCATTATTACGCAGTACATCCGACGAGCATGGACGGCACCGGCGTGGTGACGCCGGAGTTTGTCGGTCTGGCGCGCAATCGCCGCCGCGAAGAGTCGGGTGTGCCGCATATTTATTTTACGGGGTGCGGCGGCAATATCACGGCCGGCAAATACAACGACGGGGTAGCTGATAATAGAGAACTGTTCACTGGGCGGATTCACGAGGCGATGGTGGCGGCGGAACGAGCCTCCGCAAAACAGCCGCTCAACGCACCGCGCTGGGTCACCGAGCCGGTATGCTTGCCGCCGAGGGAGGATCTCGACGAGCAGGCGTTGCTGGCCGAAATTAGTGCAGCGGCGGATTCGAACAAGGCGAACAGCAAAGCCGCGTTAATGTTGACCTATCTGCGCCGCCGCGAACGGCCGATCCCCTTTACCTGTTTGCATTTGACCGACGAGGTGGCGATCGCGCACTTGCCGGGCGAGACCTTTATCGAATATCAGTTGCACGCGCAGGCGGCGCGCCCTGATGCCTTTGTGGCGGTGGCTGGTTATGGCGATTTGGGCACGGGGTATATCACCTTGGCCAATTCGTTCGCCGAGGGCGGCTACGAGCCGGTCGACGCCTTTGTATCGGGCGAGTCGGAGGCGCTGATGCGGGCGGCGATCGACAATATTTTGCGGAGTTAGGGGGCGCTACGAGTGCGGGAATGGGCGGGATCTGATAGGGGATCTATACCTTGCCGGTGATTCGTTATAGCATTGCAGCACTGCTCGTTTTTAGCGCCGGGTTCCTGCTTTTTCACGGCAGGGAGGCGGCGCATTCGGGGTCGTGGGATTATATCGTCACGCACGACGACGAGTATATCTATTGGGCCCTCGCGCAAGGCAGCACCGCCTCGCCAGCCAGTGACGCCAATCCCTTCTACTACGAGGAGCGCACTGAGCGCAATCCGATTCCGTCCTATTTGACGGTTAGCGCGGCCGGAAAGTTGGCGGCCGCGTTGAATATTCAGGTGCTGGCGCTACTGCCGCTGTGGAAGATCCTGATGCCCTTTTCGCTGTGGCTGGTGCTCTTCTGCTCTTTGGTCCGGCTGTGGGGATATAGCCCGGCGGTCAGCGCGGCGGTGTCGATGCTTATTCTGCTCGCTACGCTCTTTTTGCACGGCAGCGCACAATTCACGCTATTCCGCTTCCCCAGGCCGGGTGACGGATTGGGGCTGATGTTGCTTTGGCTTTCGCTATTGGTGCATGCCGACCGGATGTCCGCGCGTCGTTATCAAGTTGCGATGTTGGCGATCGGTGTGGCAACGATGGCAATTACCCCGTATTACACGATTCTACAAGTCTGGACCGTGGCGTTGCAGGGGGCTTGGGATTGGTGGGTCTGTCGCGACCGAGATAACGCGCGGTCGCATTGGTTGGTGTTGTCCGTCTTATTGGCGTTGGCGTGCGGTTATCTCGCCTATATTCTGCGGCGCATGGCGGAAAGCTTTTGGGTCACTGCGGTGCTCGAAGTGGGCCGTGTCGACGAACGGCACTTGCACCTGCCGTCGTTGTTGCTGTACGCGCTTATCTGTCTTGCGGTCTATGCGATGTGGCGGCGCGGCGGTGCGTTGACTCGGCTCGATCGGTTGGTGCTCTTTGTGCTCGCGATCGAACCGCTGACCGCGCATGTGCAGTTGGTGCTTGGCAACGATCACCAGATTGGCTTGCACCGCTACTATTTTTTTGTTCCGGAAATTGCCTGTTTGTTGGGCTGGTCGGTGGAAAAGATGCGAGAGTTGGCGCACGATACGGCATTTCGCCGGATCGAGGGATGGGTCGCGGCACCGTTGGCGCTGGTCGCGTTGTTTATCCTCGCCCGGCCGGGGCTCAATTATTTCCTCTATCTGCCGCGCGACGTGTCGACTTACGATATATTCGATAATTCGTTGCTATTATTGTATCTGTTGCCGCCGCTCTTGCTTGGTCCTTGGTTTGTGTTGCGTTTTGCGGTGATCGGCCGTCTCGTTGCTCGCCCAGTGGTAACCGCTACGGCGCTCGTCGCAATGGCTGGCGCGGGGTTTTATCTGCGGTCTTCGCAGTTGCATGACTTCAACCGGTCGATCCCCTTTACCGGCGCCTATGAGTGGCTCGTCGGGCGGCAGGTTGAAGATATCGTTCTGCTGACGGGGCCGGCACAACGTGCGACGGTCGATTATGGTCTGTTCTATGTCAATGCCAAGAGTTATTACAATATCAACGGGCAGCGTTTTTCACTCGATGCAGTCAGTAAGGAACACCGCCGTTTTGTCTATGCGGCGACGATGCACGGGGGGTTGAGTGTCGTATTGCCGGAGTTTCCCACGCTCGCACAAAAGCTCAAACATCTGAAGCTCGATTATATACTAGTGGAACGGGTCGGTCCGCACGAAGATCATATAACCGCGCAGTTGTCGCAGTATATAAAGGAGGTATATCGGGATGAGCGGTGCATTCTCTGGCGGTTGGTTGTTCCGTAGGGCGGGCGACTACCAATCTATTTTTCGCACGTGCCAGCCGAGATAGGCGACCTCGGCGACGGTCGAGGCGAGCATCGACCAGATGGCGACCATCATGCCGTTGAGTTGTCCATAGGCTACTAAGCCGCCCAGCATGACAAAGAGCACGAGTACGCGCGCCAGAGCGGCCGAGCGGATCGGTGCCGTATGATTTTTGCCGATCAGGGTGCCGTGGTAGAGGCTGCGCCAGCCCATGAAAAAGGGCGAGATAAAATAGATGCGATAGCCCTCGATGGCGAGCCGTTTGACCTCTCCTTCCAAACCGAGCAATAAGCCGAAGACTCCTTCGTCGATCCCTGGTAGAGCTACTAATCCCATCGCACCGGTCAAGACGACACTGACAGTGAAGACAAAGCGCCGCACGGTCTGGTAGGATGCGCGGTCGGTGACGCGGGCGATGACCAATTGTTGGATATTCCACAGCGGCACGCCGGCCAGCCAGGTCAACGAGGTGCATACGGGGCCGGCGGCGAGCGAGGGGATCGCCAATGGCGCGCGGACTATCGCGGCCTGTAGGAAAGGTTCGGTGCCGGCGAGAATCGCTGACGACAGGGCCAGCGGCAAAAAGAAATAGAAGACATAGCGGGCGCTGCGCTGCTCGGATTTGACTTCGTCGCTATGGGTCGGTATGACGATGGACCGGGTCGGCCACCAGACAAAAGCCAAGTAGACGACCTGACCGACGAAGAGCGCCAGCGCGCCGAGCAGCGCGCCTTCAATATCCCACCACAAAAGCCCTGCGCCGACGAAGGCTGTGGTGCCGAGCAAGTAGCCTAGGGCACCGGTGCCGACCGGGCCGGCACGATTATAGCGCACTAAAATCCCTTGGTAGTAGCCGCGACTGACGGCGAGCGCGGAGCTAAAGGCCATAACGGCGAGTACGGGGGGGCCGATGGCGACGATATCGGCGGGAATGCCGATCAAGTCGCCGGCCAGCAGGTTATAGATGGGTGGCCAACTGGCGACTAGGATGATGCCGGTGCCGGCACCGCCCAAGATCAACGACCAATAACGCATATATCCGAGCATTTCCTGATCGTAAACCAAGGCGGTAATGACCTGACGCAACCCGTGCAGCGGCGAGATCAGGGGATTGCTCAGGCTGCGGGCGATGGCGAAGGCGGCCAGGGCCAGTTCGGGGGTGGCGCTGCGGGCAAGGGCGGCGTTAATCACTGGTGAAGCGAGCGGGTAGAACAGGCCGCTTAGGGCCAGGGGCAGGAAGAGGCTGAAGAGTTCGCGTTGGCTCGGTGTAGTGTTCAAAAAGGGTTTAGAGATCCCAATTCCAGTTGAGACCGATCGAGGGCAGCAGCTTAAACCAGAACTCGGGGTCTTTGCGGTAGTGGCAATCGGGCGTTGTCGAATTGGTGCATTCGAAATTGTATTCGTAGGTGCGTACATTGCCGTGGTTGTAGAGGTTGGTCAATTCGAGATAGGCGTGGACCTGGCCCTTGGAGGTTTTGAAGGCGCGATTCAGGCGCAGGTCGAGGCGATGGAAGGCGGGGTATCGCGTGGCATTGGGCTCGCCGACCTGGTCGTAGAAGAAGAATTCGCCGGCGGCGGTCTCGCCGAGGCGTAACGTGCGATCGGTATATGGCCAGCCGCTGCGATACTGCCAGGCCATATTGAACCGCCAGCGGGCGGAAGGCCGGTAGTTGAGGTCGAAGCTCAGGGTGTGGCGCTGGTCGAAGCGACCGGGCACTTCGGCGGCGAAGGGGATCGTGCCCTGGTCCGTGCGAATCGAGCGGATATCCTCCTCGACGCGGGCAAGGGCGTAGCTCATCCACCAGGTAAAACGGCCGCCGGTATCGCGTTTGAGGTAGACTTCGAGACCGTGCGAACGCACGCCATCGAAGTCGAGGCGCACCCGGTCGTCCTGCAATTCGGGGAAGATCTCGATGGCGTTGAGCCAGTTGCGGTAAGTAGGTTGTAACGACGTGAGTTTTTTGTCGTAGGCTTCGACGCGCAGGTGTAGGCCGTTGGCGAAAAAACGCTCCAGCCCCAGCACCCGGTGTTCGGCGCGTTGCGCGGGGTGGAAGGCTGTTTCGCCGTCTTGTATGTCGAGCTGATGAATGCCCTGGCTTTGGTGGAAGTAGCCCCAACCGGCGCGCAAGCTGGTATTGCGGTCTGGGGTATATACGATGTTTAGGCGCGGGCTGACGACCTGGTCGTTGGTGTGCCCGGCGTAATCGTAGCGCAGGCCGAGTTCGAGGGCTACCGGGTCGGCGAGGCGGATTCGGTCGGCCGCATAGAGGCCGAGGGTGTAGCGAGCTAGGTCTAGGGCGTTGGCGGTGGTATCGAAATGCGATTGTACGGTGCCGGCGCTGTCGCGTTCGGATATGCGCTGCTCGCTGCGATAGTCGTACCATGCATCGAGGTGGCGGAGGTCAAAACCCCACTTGAGATAGTGTGTTGGCGCGGGGGCGAAATTCCAGTCCTGGCGCAGGGAGAGAAAGTCGAATTGGCGTTCGTCGGCGACGGTGAAGTCGACGGAGCGGCGATCATCAAGTAGGGTCAGGCCGTCGCGCTGGTCCGAGATCCGGCCGCCAAGCAAGGTCGTGCGCGCGTGCAGCTTGCGCGATAGCGCCGAGTCGAGACTCAGCCAACTATAGGTATTGCCGTATTCGGTATTGGAGCGGTCATCGTTGTCCTCGACAAAATCGAGATCGTCGTGCGAGCGCAGCAGGCTGGCCTGTAGCTTGTGCTGGTCGTTGAGTTGATAGGTGTATTTGGCGAAGGCATCGTTGTACTTGGGGCTGAAGTTTTCGTCTTCGCCCATCACCCTAAGTACCAGGTCAAGATAACCGCGACGGGCGGAGAAAAACCAGGCGCTGCGTTTGTTGGCTCCCTCGATGTAGGCGCGGGCATTCATCATGCTCAAACCCAACGATGCGCGCGTGTGGCCGGGCTCGGGGGTGCGGGTGCGGATGTCGAATACGCCGCTCATGCGGTCGCCGTATTCGGCGGGGAAACCACCGGTCAAAAGGTCGACGCCTTCGATTAGCGCGATGTCGACGATGCTCAGCGCGCCGCCGCCGATGTCCTTGAGGTGGAAGGGGTCGTAGAGTTCGACGCCGTCGACGCGGACCAGTACCTCATCGGCCTCGCCGCCTCTGATAGTGAATCTTGCGGAGAAATCACTGCCGGCGATGCCGGGTAGACGGGTGACCGCGCGGAAGACGTCGTCGCCAAATTGCGGAATCGATTGGATCTCCTCCTGGCTCAACGTCTGGCGTCCTCCGGTGGCGTTGCCCATGATCGCGAAACGTCCGGGGGTGACGGTCATTTCGCTGAGGGCGATGGTCGTGGGGGACAAGCGTATATCGAGTGCAATGGGCGCGTCGGCATTTATGGCCTGGGGATCTGGTCGTTGCGTAGTATAACCGATAAAGCTGAATTGCAGCGTATAGGCGCCCAGCGGTAGATCCAGTGTATAATGCCCTTCGGTGTTGGAGAGTGTGCCGTAGCGCTGGTCGGTGGCGAGTACTGCGATGGTTGCGCCAGGCAGCGGTTCGCCGGTGGCGTCGTCGGTCACACGACCGTGTATTTGGCCGGTCTGGGCTAGTGCGGGCGATAGCGCGAAACAAAGAAGGCCGATTAAGAGCAGGCCATGGCGCATATTACAATGTTCCTTCAACCGGGATTTGGCGCGCCGTGGTCTGCGTGTGCAATGCGGTAAGGAAAGACGCTAGATCCGGCCATTGTTCGCCCGTGCCGTGCAGGGTGAGCACGGCACCGTTTTTACAATGAAAGGTGGTTATACCGTTTGTCAGTTGCACGGCCTCGACTTCATCCCACGTCAAGGTTTGCCGATTGCGCAATCCTTCTTCGAGCACGATATCCTCCTCACCAAGCCAGATCAGGCGGCGATTGAGGCGATGGACAAAAAACGCCGCGGTGCAAAAGGCTGTGAGACCGCACAGCAACACGACCAGGCCATAAAAGAAGCCACTGCGCTGGAAGGCGGCGCTTGAGATTACCAGTTGGCCGATGCCGAAGAGGGCAAAGACCAGGCGTTGGCTATTGCCGGGTTGCTCGGACAGGTCGAAACGGTCTGGCATTGAGTCTGACACTTGCAAGGGAGGCCGCCGTTATCCGCTGTAGCGCAGGGCGACAAATTCCCCTTGGAAACGCGCGCTGGAGATGTCGTGGCATAGGACTTCGGCGGTTAGGGCGATGCGGCCTTTATCGTGTTGGGTGAGCGCGTCGGTGAAATGGCTCCAGGTGTTGGTGTCGGGGCTGGGGCAGAAGGCGGCGAAGTCGCTGTTGATGGGGGCGTCGTACTGCATAGTGCTGCGGCGGACGACGATACCGCAGGCAAAGGGCAATTGCTGCAGGCGGAAGTGTATAAGGGTCCAGCAGGCCAGTGTCGCGAGCGAGGCGGCACTGCCGCCGAAGGCGGTCTGTTGGTGGTTGATATTGGGCGCGAGGGGGGCGAGCAGGCGGACGCCGTCGTCGTCAACCCGGTCTACTCCGACTTGCATATGGGCGGTGAGCGGGATGTGTTCGTGCAGGTAGCGCTCGACCGCGCGCAAATCGGTGGCGGTCATCGCTTCAAGCCGGGGCCTGCATGCTCTGCCATTGTGCACGGCCCAACGTCAAGACGCGATCATCGTCCCATTTTTCCAATGGGGAGTAACTCGGGTGTCCAGGTTTGTCGGCGCAGGGGTTGTGGCGGGTGTTGTAACAGCAGATCAGGCTCCAGCGCGGATCTGCACTTTCGTTGGGGCCTGAGCTGTGCAGCAGGTTGGCATGGAAGAACAGGGCCGAGCCGGGGCTCATTTCGCAATAGACGGTGTCGAGGTGTTTTTCAGCTAACGCGATGCGTGCGGGGTCGGCGCCGACCTGGGTGCCGAAGGTCCCGTGTTCGATGCGGCCGAGCCGGTGCGAGCCGCGCAGCACCTTGAGGCAGCCATTGCCTTGGTAGGCCCGGTCGACGGCGATCATACAACTGGCCATATCGGGAAAGAGGCAGTCGTTGTTATACCAGTAGCCGTAGTCCTGGTGCCATTCCCAGGCCCCGCCGACCCGGGGCTCCTTGACCATCATTTTATAATGATAGAGGTAGACCTCGTCGCCGAGCAGTTTTCCCATCGTGTCGACCATGCGGTGCCCGTGGCAACAGGCGTTGTAGATATCTTGTCGTTCGGTATCGGCGGTCAGCCAGAGTTTGCTCTCCCGCCCTTCGGCGTCCTTGGGCGCGTGCACGGTGGCGGCCTTCTCCTGGTCGGCTTTGCCGATGCGCAGCAGCAGGTCCATTTCTTCAGCGTCGTAGAGGTTCTCGACGAGCAGGTAGCCGTCCTTTTGGAATTGTGCAGTTTGGGCTGTGGTGACTTGGAACATGGAGTAGGTCTTTCGCTGTGGGAGTGTTGGTAGACTAAAGCAAATCTAAGCAATTTCCCAACCGGCTCAATACGCTTGTAAAAACCGCTCGACGGCCTCGTTCAGGCCGACGCCGTCCTTGCGCCAGCGGGCGTAGAGCCGGAGGAAAGGCACCATATGCGCGGTGCCGGTGACTAGCTCACGCAGACAGAGACGGCCCATTGGACCGGTTTCCCGCAGGTAATTTGTATCGTGGAAGCGGGCTATGGCTGCGTCGTGGTCGTAGCATAGCGCTTGGTGGGTGGCATGCCAGGCCGACCCTTTGCGGTCAAGTAGTAGGTATTGCGCGGTGTTTGAACTGTCCATCGGCAGGCCGACGGAGCCTGCGCTGATGATTTGGCGCTCGCCCCATAGCCGCATTTGGGCGAAATGGTTGTGGCCGCGGACGATGTAGTGTTCTGCGACCTCGGGAAACATCTGCGTTATTTCGGCGGCGGGTGTATGGGCCCAGATATCGTCTCTGTCGTTTTGCAGCGACGCGTGCACGACGACGAGGTCCGGCACTGATTCGCTGCGCCAAGACAGCGGTAAGTCGGCGAATGATGCGCATATTTGATCGCCCAATTGTGCCCGTGTCCATTGCACGGGCGCGAATTGCGGGCTGTGCCACAGCGACGGCGCCTGACCGGTAGCTAATTCTTGTACATAGCGCTCCTGGTTGCCGCGTAGGATCGGGCAGTGCAAGTCTTGCGCGTATTGCCAGCAGGTGAACGAATCTGGACTGCCGTTGACGATATCACCGGCGATGAGCAGAAAGTCTGGGCTTTGTTGTTTTACGTGCGCGATAACCGCTTCGAAGGCGGGGAGGTTGCCGTGGATATCGCAGAGAATGGCAAGGCGCATCAAGACTCCGGTTTACTTGGGGGTAATCGATTATTCGGTTGGGGTGGCGACGGACAAAATAACCCGGCAAAGCTCATTCCACGCAAGAGGGCTTCAGCGCGGCGCGATCCATTTTTAGCCGGGGATAGGCCGCGGCGGGATCGGCAGCATGATGTTTCGTTGCTCGGGGGTCAGGCGTTGCAGTAGGTCGTCCGATAATTCGTAATTGAAACGCGATCGGATAAAACGCGGCGAATAGCGATAGACCACGACGCGCCGGTGCCCATCGTTTTTGCGCTCGGCCGAGCCGTGGGTGATGGCGTCGGTAAAAAAGAGCGCGTCGCCGGCTTTGAGGTGCATCTCCTGCATGCCGACCGCGCCCTCGGCCGCCATATCGTTGCGGCTAGTGACGCCGCGGCCATTGACGACGAGGCGTGGGTGGATTTCGGTGGCCTTGTGGCTACCGGGTACCAATACAGTCGCGCCGTCTCCTGGGCCGATGTCCTCTAGGGCGATCAGCACGTTGATCTGGCCGACCATCCACTCGCCGGTATTGTGGTGGCGGAAGGTCAGGTAGCACAGCGGCGCGTGCCCGCCGCAGTGAATAAAGAGGTGCCCGCCGGCCCCGCGTACATTGAGGAAATTCTCGTGGATCGACAGGCCGTTGATGTCGGCGTTGATATACTTTTTGGCGAGGCCGAACCAGGTGGGGTAGTCGATGAGTTTTTCGAAGACGGGGTCGCCGGCGACGATATTCTGGAAATTGACGCCGTCTTCCTTACTGTAGCTATGGGTTTCTACGCCGCCGATCCAGCGGGTGTTTTCTTTGTCGCCGGGGGTTTCTATGTAATCCTGATGGTTGTCGACCCATTGGTTCATGGCGTTTAGGTCTTCGGGGGCGATGGCATTTTTTAGGACTAGGTAGCCCTGGAGGTCAAAGAGGTAGTCTTGGTGTTGTTCTTGCATGGTTTTTCGGTTTGTCGGAGGGTATGCCCTTGCTCATTCTCGCCTCAGATCCTGTGAGACACTGCAAAGCCGCGGCGGGGGTACCCCCCCGACAGACCACCGGTTGTGCTGGAAGTCTGGAGAATGAGTGGAATGGGACCCTACTTGGTTTTAGGGTGGGTGTTTGCTTGCCAATCGTCTTCTAGTATAGCGTAGAGCAGGTGGCCGCGCCATGGGCCTTTGATGAATGCTCGTTGTGCTAGGCGGCCTTCTTGGCGCCGGCCGAGTTTTTTTTAAGACGCGGGTAAAAAGGCTGGTTGTCGGCTACGCACCAGGACCAGATGCGGTGGAGATTTAGTGTGTCAAAGCCGAACGCGCAGATGGCGTAGCCCCGACCCAGTGTTGGGGGGGCAATTCGCGAAAAACCAGACGGTTGTTTTACAGCCGCATGGATTCAGTCGGTCTGTTTAATTTTGCCCCAGGACTGTTTTTCGACCGCGGTGTCGGCCGGCGGTTGGTAGACACGCACGTAGTCGACTTCGAGCTTTTGCGGCCAGATGCCTTCGTCGACACCCTGTGCACCGCCCCAACTGCCGCCGACGGCGATATTGAGCAGCAGGTGGAAGGGGCGGTCGAAGGGCCATTGTTGGTAGTTGGCCTTTTCATCGGTCAGGCGTTCGTTGGCGAAGGTGAAATAGCGCTTGCCGTCGACGAAGAAGCGGATTTCTTCGGGTGTCCACTCGGCGGCGTAAACGTGGAATTGCGTGCTGGTATTGGCGAGCGTGCGGTGGTTGGTCTTTTGTGTGCCGATGGAGTGGTGGTAGGCGCGGGTGTGGACCGAGAAGTGCACGACATCGGGTTGGTAGCCGACCTGTTCGAGAATGTCGATCTCGCCATTGTCAGGCCAGTAGTGCTCGCCGCCGTAGGTGTCGTGCGTCGGTAGCATCCACAGCGCCGGCCAGGTGCCGCGGCCGACAGGCATCTTGGCGCGGATTTCGAAACGGCCATAGGTCCAGTCGCGTTTGGATACTAAGCGTGCCGAGGTGTAGGCGCGGTCTTGGAATTTTTCGCGGTGAGCTTCGATGACCAGCAGGCCGTTTTCGATGCGGGCGTTTTGCAAGCGTTGTGCGGTGTAGTGTTGTAACTCGTCGTTGCCCCAGCCGTCGCCGCCGACATCGTAGCGCCAGTTGGAGGTGTCGGGCAGCCCTTCGCCGGTGAATTCGTCGGCCCAGACCAGCGGCCAATCGTTTCGCGCGGTCGCGGACTGTGCACCGAGGAGTAGAGCGATTAACGCTATAAGCAGTATAGGGCTCCTCATATGGACAAGTGCATATCGGCGAAATCGAGATATTGCGCCCAGTCGTAGGCGGTCAGGTCGTGGCCACCGCTACGGATATGATAACCGATGTGGCCCATGACGGGCTGGTCGACAGCGGGCATTTCTTCGGCGGGCAGGCCTTGGGTGCCGAGCAGGCGGTAGATCGGGTCGGCGGCCAGAGCGGCGAGGAATTCCCCACGCGGGTCGCACCAGCGGTCGTCGACGGCACTGGCGACATAGAGCGGTCGCGGCGCGCAAAGCGCCAATAGCATGTGTTGGTCGATGGGCTGTTCGTTTTCGGCGTTGTTATAGCGGCGGAAGTTGTCGCAAAACCAATGCGGGAACGTTTCGTTGATGTCCTTGATGGTCTCGCCATAACGACGGCGGGAAAGCGCTGCGCCGCCGCAGCCCGATTCGTTGGAGATCACCAGCGCGAAACGCTCGTCACAGGCGCCGGCCCAAAGTGAAGTTTTGCCCAGCCGCGAAAGGCCGAGTACGGCGACACGCGCGCGGTCGACTTCGGCATCGGTCTGTAGATAGTCCATAGCCCGGCTCAAACCCCAAGTCCAAGCGCCGATGGTGCCCCACTCGTTGGGCGCGGGCCGGGTCTGGCCTTCTTTAAAAAACAGCGGGTGGATGCCGTTTTGGTAACCGTCGTCGTAGTCGGGGTCGAGGTCGCCGCTATAGACGGTGGCTAAGCCATAACCGCGCGCGAGCACCTCGTCGACGCACCAACGACTGGCCAGGCAACCGCGCGAGTCGATGGTGGCGCGGTTATCGACGATGCCATTTTTCTCTTCGGCGCGCATCCAACGCGGGTTGAGGTGAATCTCGGGGTCGAGCAGAACGGTGTGGTTGCCGAAGAAGTTGAGGCCTAGGAAAACGGGCACGGGGCCTTTTGCGTCGGCGGGCAGGTAGAGCAGGATGTCCATGCTCGGGCCGTCGTTGTCGGCGGTGAAATACACACTGACTTGGCGGCGACGGGCGCGGCCCCCTAGGGCTTGTCCCTCTTCGCTGACGACAAAACGAGTATTGGGCAGGGCGGCGGGCATTTCGCCGAAGACGTGGGTCTTAAAAAGCTGTAGTATTTCCGGGCGGCGCGTTTGCGTCCAGGTGGGCGCGTCGGTTACGGGTTCGCCATTTTCTCTGAGCAATGCTTCGGGCAGGGTATACGTCGGGACTTGCGCTTCGTCGTAATTTGTATTTTCTGTCGGCATAGTTACCATTTTTGCATATATGTAAAGAAACCGGATAACTCTTAGGTTAGGGCGGGCTGTGGATCATTGCAAGCATGTATTTGTTGCGTTGCAGGATTTGTCTATGTTTTGGCCGTATCTCATATCAGGAGATTGTAATGTCGGTTATCGAATTAGCGTCTGGGCATGCGATGCCCTTGCTGGGTTTGGGCACGTGGCAATTGCGGGGGGATGAATGCACGCGCGTGGTACAGATGGCGTTGGAAATGGGCTATCGCCATCTCGACACGGCGTATAATTATAAAAATCAGGTGGAAGTTGCCCGGGGGCTTCAGGCGAGTGGAATCGAGCGCGGCGAGGTTTTTGTGACGACGAAGATCTGGCCCGATGCGTTGCAATACGCGCAAGTGCATAGGCAATTTGCCGAGTGTGTAGAGCAATTGGCGACGGACTATGTCGACTTGTTGTTGGTGCATTGGCCGAATGAGGCGGTGCCTTTGGCCGAGACACTGAAGGCTTTTGACGAGATTGCGGCGAGCGGTCGGGCGCGCAGCATTGGTGTGAGCAACTTTTCGCCCGCGCTGATCGACGAGGCGCAAGAGGTAGCGAGTGTGCCGATCGTCAATAATCAGATTGAGCTGCACGTGGGCAATGTGGATACGGCTTTGCTGGAACATTGCCGAGCGCACAAGGTTGCGGTGACGGCGTATCGGCCGTTGGCGAAAGGCGATGCGGCCGATGATATGACGCTGGCGGCGATTGGCGACAAACATGGCAAGTCGGCGGCGCAGGTGGCGCTCAGATGGCTGGTGCAGCAGGAGATTGTGGCGATTCCGAAGGCGAGCTCAGAGCAGCATCTGCGAGCGAATATGGATATTTTCGACTGGACGTTGGACGCCGAGGAGATGGGGCGGTTGCATAGGTTGTGAGTTTAGTGGGGGCTTGCGAATGATCTCGCCATTATTATATAACGGTGTTCGTTGTGTTGTTCAATACTCTGCTTAAAAGCTGCACTCATAAGCGGAGAGCTATTTATCGTATCTAAGATTATGCCCAGAGGTAAGACAAGCATAAATCCGCCTAGTAAGATACCTTGTATGTTGCTCTCCCGTTGTTCTTCTTTACGAATCCCTTTAGAATAAACCGATGTAGACTCTTGCTATTTTCTTAACCGACCTCGGCGATATCCACCGTCCGCCGCTCGCGGTCGGCCAATTCGGCGGCGGCCAATAACTGCACCGACCGGCGCCCGTCGTACATCGTCACCGGCATCTCCTCCCCTTTGAGCAGCGCGTCGAAGAAGCGGTCGTTGGGATTGTAGCCTTCGGGCTGAAATTTCTGCGAAATGCCTTCGATCGGCTGCCACTCTTTGGTGGATTCTTTGTAATGCATCAGCGCGCCCGGTGCGCCGAATTCGGCGAAGGTCGACGGCCCGTCGCCGCGCACCTGCACCAGCGCGCCGTCGAAGCCATAGATCTCGGTGGCCAATGGCGCGGCGGTTTCGGTTTCGCTGGTGTGCAGAGTGACGATCATGCCGTCGGCGTAGCGGAAGACGCAGGCGTTGTTGTCTTCGACGGGCAGTCCTTTGACACGCGCGCCGCCCAGCGAGACCACGCATTCGGGCATGCCGAACATCCACGCCATCCACAGCATCGCGTGCGAGCCGGCGTGGTAGAGCGAGCGGCGGCCCTCGGCATCGGCGTCCTTCCAGGCCCAGGCGGGGTCGTTCATTATCGTTTGTGCATCGTTGTTATTTTTGCCGTATTCGCGGTGGCCGTGACGGCGGCGGACCTGGTAGATGGGGCCGAGCGCGCCAGTGTCGACGAATTCCTTCATTTTTTCGTTGGCGGGGGTGAAGCGCAGGTTGTAGACGGGCATCACCTGGACCTTGTGCGCTTCGGCGGCGGCGATGACCTCATCGGCCTGGGCGACGGTGCGGGTGAAGGGTTTTTCGACCAGGCAATGTTTGCCTTTTTCGATTGCGGCAAGGGCGTGTTCGCCGTGTTGTTGTGTCGGCGAGCAGATGCCGACGGCGTCGATGTCATCGCGCGCGAGCACTTCGTCGAGGTCGCCGATATATTCGACGCCGAACTTCTCGGCGGCAGCGCGCCCGCGTGCGGGATCGTCGTCCCAGATGCAGGCGAGGTCGACGTTGGGATGGCGTTCGGCGGCGGCACAGATGCCGTGTGCGTGCATAAACCAGAAGCTGAGTTGCGCAAAGCGGATGCGGTCCATGTTAAGTCTCCGGGATTTCGACGAAGCAGCCGGTGCGGCCCGCTTCTTTGATGGCCTCGATGACGCGCAGGGCTTGCAGGCCGTCCTGGCCGTCGAGGGCGGTGGGTGAATCTGCGCTATCGATTTTATCTTGCAGCGCGTCTATAAAATGATCGGTCGAATTGCCGCCGTCGGGCAGGTCGTCAACCAGTGTCCAGCGGCCGCGGCGGTCGGCGGCGTAGAGTAGCTCTTTGTCGATGCGAAAGCTCTGCTCGCGGCAATAGACTGAAACCTCGTCTTGGAATTCGCCGTCGCCGCTGATGACCAACAACTGCACGCTCGGGCCGTCTTTGAGCGTTAGGCGCATATCGACGAAGGTCTCGTAGCCTTCCGGGCTGGATTCGACGCGGCCTTCTACGCCGATGATCGGTTTTCCGGTAAGCCAGGGGATGAGATCGGCGATGTGTACGGTGCGCGCGTGCAGGATGCCGCCGTGTAGCGGTGCACGGTCGTCGATGTTTTTGCGCTGTACGGCGGTGATGGCTTGGGCGATCGCACCGGCGGCGAGGTGGTCTTTGACGCGGCGAGCGCTGGCCATAAAGTGCCGGGTATAGGCCGTCATCAGGATGCGCTGGCGGGTGCGAGCTAACGCGATAAGGACCGCGGCCTCGTCGCTGGTCATGGTCAGTGGCTTGTCGACGAGCAGGTGTAGGTCGTGTTCAAGCGCTGCTTGGCACTGCTCGAAATGGTAGATATTGGGCGAGCTGATGAGTAGTGCGTCGAGGCCGAGGTCTAATAGAGGACGATAGTCGGTGAAGCTTGGTACATCGGTAAGGCGGGGGTCCACTTTTTTCAAGCGGGTGGCGTCCGTATCGCAGATGCCGGCTATGCTTACGTTGTCGCGGGCGAGCAGGTGAGGTAGGTGGTAATGGGCGGCAAAACCGCCGATGCCGATAATGCCGATGCGCGTTGTCATGGTTTGTCGCAGAAAGGAAGGGTGAGGAAAGAATGGATCGTCATGGGTCAATCGCCGAAGTGGTAAACGGCGGAGAGCCAGGGAATGGGAAAACCTTCTTTGATGACTTTGCCGATAATGATCGCGCCAAGGTCGACGGCCAGGTCCTTGCCGAAGAAACGCAAGGCGATACCTATGGGTTGTTCGTCGAGGCCTAGGTTTTCGCCGGTGATAAACCAGTTTTCCGAGACCAGGGCCAGGCTGTCGGAGAGGCGGATATTACTGCCGAGCAAGATCACTGGGTGCGCCGCGAAGTCCACGGGCTCGTCTTTTTCGTTGATATAGCCAAGGCCGAGGCCGGCGGTGAAGCTTTTATCGGGGGATCCCTTGGTGCCGACGAGAAAGGCCATGCCGCCGCCACCTTCGTCGGAAATGCTCATATAGAGCGTGCCGGCGGATAGGGCGAAGTCGTCGTTTTGGTAGAGGGCGATTTTGGGAGCCAGCGATAGGAGTTGGTCGCCGAGGCCCAGGCCGGGAAAGACCGAAAGCCCCGCGGTCATGCTGATTTGGTTGGTGAGGCCGTAGGTGATTCCAGGAAAGAAGATATAATAGTTGGACCAGTAGCCTTGCCCCCTGCGCAGCGGGCGGCCGGTTGGTGCGAACATCAGGCGGGAGTAGTTGGGGTCGGAGCGGGTGAGGGCGCCGTTGCTGCTTTTTATGTTGCGGGTGGAGACGATCGAATCGCGCGGCACTTTTACTTCTAGGCCTGATGAGGTCGCGATGGTGATATGGGTCTTGTCTTGCCGAAGAATGGTGCCTTGTATTTGCGTGCCATCGGTTAAGGTGATTGCCACTAAGGTGTTGACGAGTGTTTCTTGTGATTGCGCCTGGGTGGGGATGGCGGTTAGTAGCAGTAAGCAAAGCGCTGGCGCAAATAGATTAAGCGGTATACGCGTTGTTTTCATCTTTGCCTTGCAGGGAAACGGGATGAGTGTCTATGAGGGACTGGTCGAAATTCATACGCAAAAAGTATAGCATTTGTCGGCTTGCCGTTCAAATTCGGTGAGTTGAAGATATAGCGGGCATTGCATAGCTTTTTAACACCTGAACACAGTGAAAACGACCATGAGAAAGGAATACCATGGGCCAGATACCGATTGCACTGCAGCTTTATTCGATACGAGAGGATTGCGCCCGCGATTTAGAGGGTTCGATCAAGGCGGTGGCCGATATGGGTTATGAGGGCGTGGAATTCGCCGGGTATTACGAGCGCGGTGCCGACGAATTAAAGGGATTGTGCGATGCGTACAGCTTGCAGATCGTCGGTACGCATATCGGCCTTGATGCTTTATTGGGCGATGCGTTAGCAGAGACGGTGGCTTTCAACAAGGCACTGGACAACCGCTATTTGATCGTAGCGGGCTTGGCCGCCGAGCGGCGTGGCTCGCGGGCCGCGTGGATGGCGACGGCGGAAATTTTCAATGAGATTGCGATGCGGCTCACGGCGCACGATATGCAGACCGGCTACCATAACCACCATATAGAATTTCAGGAAATGGAAGGGGAGTTACCTTGGGACACTTTCTTTGGCCATACGCAAAAAGAAGTGGTGATGCAGTTGGATACCGGCAATATGTATCACGGCGGTGCGGAGCCGGTGGGTTTTCTGGAGAAATATCCGGGCCGGGCGCAGTTGGTCCATCTCAAGGAGCATTCGTCGACGAATGACCAGGCGTTGATTGGCGAGGGTGAGGTAGAATGGGCGCGGGTCTTCGAGGTCTGCGAAAAAAGCGGCGCGACGGAGTGGTATATTGTCGAACAGGAGTCCTATGCGTTCGCGCCGCTCGAATGCGTCGACCGCTGTTTGCAGAATATCAAACAGATGGGCAAATAAAAAAGCCCAGCCCTCAAGAGGAGGCTTGGGCGATGCAGTCAGTCGCCCGCCAGGATGGGATGCAATGGGTGGTCCCAAGGGCCGCCGGCTTGCATCTCTTGTGCAGCACCGGCGGCGTCGTGCGCGCCGGTGAAGGTGGTGTGGTCGGGGATATAGATAATGGCGAAGGCGCGGCGCGGTGTCTCGGTCTGGTTGGGGCCGGCGTAGTGGAAGGTGCAGCCGTGGTGGAAGGTGACGCCGCCGGCGGCCATGTCCATGGTCACCGGTTCGGGCACGTCGTAGCCCTGGTCTTTCATCTTGTCGACGATACTCTCGCCTTCTACCCCGAGTTTGATTGCTTCGAGGCGGCCGTATTGGTGCGAGCCGGGTACGAAGTGCAGGCAGCCGTTTGCTGGGGTCACGTCGTCGACCGCGATCCAGGCCGACAGCGCGCCGACGGGTTCCATCGGCCAATAGGGCGCGTCCTGGTGCCAGTTGGTCTCTTTGCTTTTTTGTCCGGGCGGTTTGATCATCGCGTGGTCGTGGTAGATGCGCACGTGGCGGCTATCGCTGAGCAGGCGGGCACTTTGTGCGAGACGGGCATGGAAGGCGATTTCCTTGGCGGCCGGGTAGTCGGTCCAGAGATTGACCATCTGGTTAAAAACGCGCTCGTATTCGTCTGAACTGCGGCCGTCGTTGGCGGCGCCTTTGATGCGGGCGCGGTGTGTGTCGATGGCGTGGTCGACGGCTTGCTTTAGCGAGGCTGTTTCTTCGGCTGAAAAAAAGTTCTCGTAGCGGATATAGCCGTTTTGCTGGAAGAATTCTATGTCGTCGGATGTCGTCGGGTTGTCTGTAGTCATGGGGGCAAGATATTAATTTTTTCGCGGGAGATCAACCGCGAATATGGACTTTGTCGTCACAGCGTTAACCGATTGGAAATATATTAAATGCTCAAGTTAGGTTTTCTCGCCTCGCACGCCGGGTCTAATGTGCAAGCCATTGTCGAGGCGTGCAGGACGGGTGGGCTAGACGCCGAGCCTTGTGTGGTGGTCAGCAATAATTCGCGCTCGGGCGCGTTGAAAAAGGCGCGGGCGCAGGGCATTGCCACGTATCACTTGAGTGAGCGCACGCACCCCGGTGCATTGGATGAAATAATTTTGGCGACGATGCGGCAGCATGGGGTGGAGGTGGTATGTCTGGCCGGGTATATGAAGTCTTTGGGGCTGCGGATGCTGGCGACTTATGGTGGGCGGATATTAAACGTGCATCCTTCGTTACTGCCCAAATACGGCGGCCAGGGCATGTACGGGCTGGGTGTGCACGAGGCGGTGTTAGCGGGCGGGGAAAGGGAAAGCGGGGCGACGGTTCATCTGGTGGTTGGGGCGTATGACGAGGGCCAGGTGTTGGCGCAGGAGCGGGTGCCGGTATTGTCGGGCGATACGCCGGCTAATTTGCAAGCCCGGGTGCTGGCGGTTGAGCATCGGATCTATGCGGCGACGCTGGCCCGGGTCGCCCGCGGCGAGATAGATTTAGGTTAGGCCCAACACCGAATCTAACGCGTTGCGCAGGGTATTTTCGCGACTCGGCTTGACGGTGTATTCGTCGCGCTTGGTCCGTGTCAGGTGCTCCATTACCATGTCGGAGGGATAGGCCGAGATAAAGATCGCCGGGGCCTTGGTGATGCTGCGCCGCTTGGTGATGACGTCAATGCCGTCCATGTCGCCGACGAGATTAATCTCGCTCAGGATGATATGGGGTTTGTAGCGCTCGGTAGTTTCAGCCGCTCTGCGCCTGCTAAGGTCAGAATCGCAAATGCTATAGCCCATGCGTGGCAAGCGGTCCTGCAGGGCCATTGCCACGGGCGCTTCGTCCTCGACGACCAAGCCGTGATTTTATGTACTTCGTTCAGAGTGCCTACTCCTGTCAATATTCCATCGAACAGACTAACAGATGTGCAAACCGGCGCCGGGGGCCTTGACCCGGCAGATGCTGGCCAGGCTTGAAAGTAGGGTCATCACGCCGCTAACGCCCTGCATGGGGTTGGCGCGGCGGATGTCGATTTCTACGCCCCCGCCGCGCGCGCTGAGTTCGATCAGCGAAACATCGAGATCCGGGTCGGCGACGAGGACCGAGCGGGTCCGATCGAAGCCGATACCGGCGAGTGCAGTGGCGGCATGCGAGTTGACATTGCGCGGATAGTGGGTACAGACGGCACGGGTCGGGCCGTCGTAGAGCACGGTTTCGCTTTTGATGTCGGCTTGAGTATGGTTCGGGCTGTCGGAAAAGTCGATGCTACTGGGCGGTTTCTTCATGGTGATGGTCACCTCGTCCCACAGGTCCCGGCCCTCGCTAAGCGCGTCAAGGCCGATGACGGCGCCGTGCGGCACATAGAGGCGGGTGTCGTTTTGTTGCGCAGTGGCCAACAGCGTGCGCTCGAGTTCAGCATCGGCCAAGCAGGTGAGCGAGAGCGGCATATAATCGGTGGTGCCGAGGAAGGCGGTGCCGTGTTGGCGGGTAATGTCGGGGTGGGCCAGTTCGACGATGAGATCAGGCGCGCGCGAGGCGAAATCGGCGAGGTCGGTGAGCACGTGTTCGCTTGCCAATTCGGCAAGCCGGGCGGGTGAGCGGTTGTAGACGAAGGCGATATCCAGACCGAGTTTGGGCCGGGTCTGGATCTGCTCGTAGACGTAGGCGCCTAGGTAGCCGTGGCCGATAAGTCCGATGCGGGCCATGCGGAGCCTCCGGGGTTGAGGGTAGGCTCCTTTATATACTAAAATGTCGGGCTATGATCAATGCCCGCTTCACCTGGCGCGGCGGCGGCCGAGGCGGTAATGGTATGGGTCGCCGAGCCGGGCGTGCAGGGCGTCGGCATCCATATCGCTATGGCGATGGACCCAATCGACTTCGTCGGCGAGGGTGCAGTCGAAGATGCCGGGGTCGTCGGCGCCGATGGCGAGCTTGACCTCGGAAGCTAGGAAGCGGTGGACCGGGTGCGCCTGGGCGTCGGGCACCGCGCCGATGCGCAAATTTGAGGTCGGGCAGGTCTCGATGACGACATCGAGTTCGGCCAGGCGGCTGAGCACGTAGTCCTGACGGTGGCGTATGCTTTCGAGTCGTTCGGAATCGTAGGCGCGTTGCACGAATTCGTCGCCGGGCGAGCCGATGAAGTGCTGCCTTTCTTTTTCGAGAGCTTTGACGTCGATGGGGACGCCGAATTTTCCGAGCGCCTCGCGATGGTTCAAGTCGTAGCGGATCTGGGCCAGGCGCTCGCTGGCCGGTTCGCGTTCGTGGGCCTCGGCTTGGCGGGCGGCGGCGGTGGCTGGGTCGAGACCGAGCGCGGTGCAGTGGCCGAGGCGTATGGCACCCAACTCGGCGGCTTCGTGGCACCAGCGCACGGCGCTTTCGAGTGACTTGTCGAAGTAGACCTCGCCGACGTGGTAGGCGACGTCGAGCGCACGGCCCGGACGCAGTTCGTTGTCGCGGCGCAAGCGCTGGAAAAAGGCGCGGGTGCTATCGGGCGGAAAACCTTCTTCAAAATGACAGAAGTCCAAACCGACAATCGTCGAGATGAGGTCTTCGTTGTCGTCGAGCAGGCGCTGTACGAGTTGATAACATTCGATAGGTGCCCAACGCGGCAGGCTGATCAGATAGCGGGCTTCGAAGTTGTCGTTGCAGGCTTCGTGG
>Ga0233439_10001075_pt1 | contig 36513 bp, 33 predicted proteins | sample SI_123_September_6_FD_182713 | JGI IMG/M metagenome (GOLD analysis project Ga0233439, IMG submission 182713) | Seawater microbial communities from Saanich Inlet, British Columbia, Canada - SI_123_September2016_100_MG | ecosystem: Environmental > Aquatic > Marine > Inlet | place: Canada: British... | reverse complement strand
TCTCCGCCGACGGCTTCGTCGCTTCCATTTTCTGTCTCATCGTCGTTCCTTTGAAAGGCTACGATGAACCAGAAATCCTCCTCTCTCAATTAGCCCAATTCTGTCTCATTGGTGCTGACGCCGAACATGCTGACGGGCAGTTCGCCCCCGCGTATTTGCGCTCAACGGTCGTCGTGTCGGCCCCCATCGGCGCGTATCGGAATGGTGCAGCTGACCTTCGTGCGTTGCCGTCCTGAAGAGGTAGGAGTTCGATATTTGGAAATACGCTCCGCGCTGAGCGAAGTTTGTTTAACCGAGATCAAATACATCGGTGCCCGGTCACGATATTTGTTCAATGAGAACTACGATCCAACATCGACGACAGGCTGAATGAAGCAATAAGTTCTGGCTGCGCGTTGCATACGCTGGTCGTTTTATGAAAGAACCGCATGTCGCATCATGAGCACACAGACCGACCATCGGGGTCAGGAGGTCGATTTCTGAAGTCGCGAACCGGCATTGCCCTTCTGGTCCTGCTCGCAATCGCCGGATTCCTGCTCTTCACCGAACATCGTGCCCACGTCCTGAATTGGGGGCTTTTCCTCTTGGTACTCGCTTGTCCGCTCTTGCATTTGTTCATGCACGGCGGACATGGAGGTCATGGAGGTCATTCCCGGCATGATGGCGGATCGCAATCGGATAGCGAGATCAGGAGGAATGGCACATGAGCAATGCCGCGCCTGCCTATGGTCTCTGGAGCTTGGTAATTGTCAATTCAGTGATCTTCATCTTCTTCGCTTATAGCTTCTTTAAACCGCAAACGGGTCGCGACTGGCGATCGTTCGGAGCATTCAGTTCATTTATCGTCGCGTTGTTCACCGAAATGTACGGGTTCCCGCTCACGATCTATTTCTTATCTGGCTGGCTCCAGAGCCGGTATCCCAACATCGATTGGTTCTCTCATGACGCCGGGCATCTTCTCGAAGAACTGTTCGGCTGGAAGGGAAACCCGCACTTCGGACCGTTTCATATTCTAAGCTTTGTTTTCATCGGCGGCGGGTTCATCCTGATTTCGGCGGCCTGGAAGGTGCTCTACGAAGCCCAGAAAGATCGTAGTCTGGCGACAACCGGACCCTATAGCTACGTTCGTCACCCGCAATATGTCGGCTTCGTCTTGGTGATGTTTGGATTTCTTCTGCAATGGCCGACCATCCTGACGCTTGCGATGTTTCCTTTCCTGGTCTGGATGTACGCCCGCCTCGCACGGCAAGAAGAACGAGATACATTGGCTACCTTTGGCACGGCCTATACTGACTATGCCGCGCGCGTGCCTGCCTTCATTCCGCGTCTAAGTCGCATCCGTCAGTCCGCCGCCTAGGCTCGGCTCTGTCGGGGCAGAGTGCGGAGCGTAGCGCATAAACTGGTTGTCAGTGGATCGCGTTGACATGTGAAGGCGGGGGATATGAGTGAACGATCACGACGACTCGCATCGTGCTATTGGATCACATCCAAGAGGGATTTCGGCTTTGTCGTCGTGCTGCTTGCTGTGATCGTCCTGACATGGAGTCCTGCAAAAGCCGCGGAAGGCGGTGACACCAAGTCAGCGGGTGAGTTGACTGTCCATCTCGGTGTGGTACCGGCCGAAATCACTAAAGGCCCTGGACCTCACTTGGCCGAGCGACCGATGCATGGCGGAGCGTCGAAGGGCCAGCACGAACACCACGTCGTTGTCGCGGTCTATGATTCCGCTAGTAATATACGAATCACGGATGCGACCGTATCCGCAAAAGATCTCCGGGCTCGGACTCTCGGGTCCTCAGAAAATACTCGAGCCCATGACAATCACCAATACGATTACCTATGGTGCTTACTACAACATGTCTGCCGATCTCTACACGATCAGCGTAACGGTTCCGCGTCCCGGTTCGCAAGCTGCGGTGCTGGACTTCAAATACGATCACCGCCAGCCCTGATCGCGGACCGATCGCAAGCGTGAAACCAACTTTTGGCGGGTCAATTGAAATAAATGGGTCGTCATATCGTCGGCGCGAACTACAATCCATGGAGAGATAGGACTCGACGTTCTCGCCAACATCCGGTCCCGAGCCTCGCTATAGCCCTCGAAGTGTTTCAGTGCCACCTTGTCAATGGGGCTCGTCTTCCATTGCTTTAGCGGATAGTCACGGCGAGATCAAAGACGTTTCTTCTGTTCTTTTTTTACCGATGTCCATGTAATATTTTAGAATCTGAATTCCTGAACCGATGAGCATCTGCTCGAACGGAACGACTTCTTCCAAAAAGCTCTCATACTCACGATCCGTGCAGAATTCCGTTACACGCTCGACACCCGCTCGATTGTACCAACTACGATTGAAGAGCACTGACTCCTGGGCCGAGGGCAAATGCGGCACATAACGCTGAAAGTACCAAGAGGCACGGTCCCTGTCAGACGGCTTGCCTAGCGCTACGACGCGAGTCTCGCGCGGACTAAGATGTTGGACGATACGTTTGATCGTGCCGTCTTTGCCGCTCGCATCGCGACCTTCGAATAAAATCAAGGCTTTGTATTCATGCTTGATGATGTGCCTTTGGACTTTTACGAATTCAACCTGGAGCTCGTGCAACAATGTCTTATACTTATACTTTTACTTTGCATGGTCGTCCGAAGGTCGGCTCTTTTCTTTCTTTGCCATTGGCTTACTCGAATTTCGAGACTGCTGAGTATTCGCAGTTCTGCCCCATGTAGCTATTCACGACAAACACGAATTGGCGCAGGCAGATGTCGTTATCTTGCCGCGAAGGGTTTCGTACCCAACTGGCACGTGAAACGCGTGAAGGTCGGTTATTAGCCTATCTCCTCAACTCATGTTTCTGAATCTCAGTTGATGGTTTCGAGCAACTGCTTTCACATATAGAGAGTCTGGACGTAACGCAGATCGATTGCGGTACATCCGAATTGTTAAACTGATTACTGCGGAACGTGAACGCGAGAACTTAACCTGCATCAATGTCGGACCAACGCATTGGCTTTATGTATTTCAACATCGCGGCGAGCGAAGGAATAGCATGTCCATTGCAAACGACACACCGGCAAAAAATCTCGCACACGCGCCCGCTAAACGACCGAGTTGGGGTGTCAAAAACTGGGGGCTATTGCTTGCCATTTTAGCTCTGCTCGTTGTCTTGCTGCTACCAACACCGGCGACGCTCCCGGTGGCAGGCCACCGCATGCTCGCGATTCTCGCGTTCGCGGTCATCGCGTGGATGACCGAGTCGATCGACTATGCGGTGTCCGCTATCGTCATCGCGGTGCTTATGGCCCTTCTGCTGGGATTTTCCCCCAACGTCACAAATCCTTCGGTTCTAATCGGCACGAGCGCTGGCTTAGGTCTCGCGTTCAGCGGCTTCGCCAACACGGCTCTCGTCCTCGTTGCCGCGGCGCTATTTCTCGCCGCAGCGATGACGGCCACCGGCCTCGACAAACGGATCGCTCTCGCGATTCTTTCGCGAGTCGGCGTGGAGACGCATCGTGTCGTGCTTGGCACGATTCTGGTCGGATTCGTCATCGCGTTCCTGGTACCGTCGACTACCGCGCGCGTGGCCTGCCTGGTGCCGATAACGCTCGGGATCATCGCGGCCTTCGGCGTCAACAGGAAGGGCGCCTTTGCGGGCATGCTCATGATCACGACGGTACAGACGGCCAGCATCTGGAACGTGGGGATCAAGACGGCGGCGGCCCAGAACATGGTCGCGATCGGCTTTATCGAGAAGACACTGGGCAAGACCATCACCTGGCTCGAATGGCTAATTGCAGCCGCGCCGTTCAGTATCATCATGTCGATCGCCCTCTATTTTGTGATGACGCGCATGATGCCGCCAGAGGTGAAGGAGGTGCCGGGCGGGCGGGACGGTATCCGCAAGGCGCTGTCCGATCTCGGCCCGATCAAGGCGTCGGAAATGAAACTCCTCGCAATTTCGCTCACATTACTCGCGTTCTGGGCAACCGAGGGTGTTTTCCATAGGCTCGATACCAGCACGACTACGCTTACGGCCGTTGCGCTCATGTTCATGCCAAGTATCGGCATCATGACCTGGAAAGAAGCGCAGCCGAGGATCCCATGGGGCACAATCATACTGTTCGGCGTTGGCATCAGCCTTGGGACCGCGCTGTTGCAAACCAGGGGAGCAATCTGGCTCGCCGACATCGCCGTCGCCGAGCTCGGACTTAAGCAGGCCAGCGCACTATTCATCCTCGGCACGATGAGTCTGTTCCTCATCGTCATTCATCTCGGTTTTGCCAGCGCTACTGCGCTCGCCTCCGCGATGATCCCGATCATTATTGCGGTGCTACAGGGCGTGGCAACACCCGGCATCAGCGTTGTCGGTATGACGATGCTGCTACAGTTCGTGGTCAGCTTCGGCTTCATCCTGGTAGTGAATGCACCGCAGAATATGGTGGCCTATGGTACCGAAACCTTCGAAGCGCGTGATTTCGTTCGCACTGGCCTGGTGCTCACACTGATCGCGTTTGCCTTAGTGATGGGACTAGGAGCGACCTATTGGCGCTGGCTTGGCTATGTTTGAGTTGGATGGAGCGAATGTGCCGCCTCTCGTTCCGACAATCGGTCCCAAGATCGCAAGCTGTGGAGACATGGACCCGAAGGAGATGATCGGATGAGGCCAACTGACATTTCCACGCCGGACTATTTCCACAAGGTGGTGGACTGCCAGTGGGCATGTCCGGCGCACACTCCTGTTCCTGAGTACATCCGGTTGATTGCGCAGGGTCGGTATTCAGACGCCTATATGATCAACTGGAGGTCGAATGTGTTTCCAGGAATCCTTGGACGCACCTGCGACCGACCGTGCGAACCGGCCTGTCGACGCGGGCGTGTGGAGAAGGAGCCGGTCGCGGTCTGCCGCCTAAAGCGCGTGGCTGCCGATTTCAAGGACGATATTCGCGATCGGCTGCCGAAACCCGTTGCGCGAAAGAATGGCAAGCGCATTGCGCTCGTGGGCGCCGGACCTGCTTCACTCACGGTCGCCCGCGATCTCGCTCCGCTCGGCTATGACTGCATCATGTTCGACGGCAATCGAAAAGCCGGCGGCATGATGCGCAGCCAGATCCCGAAATTCCGATTGCCCGATTCCGTCATTGACGAGGAATGTGCCTACATCCTCAACCTTGGCATAACATTTCATGACGGCGAACGTATCGACAGCCTGAAGGCCCTTCTCGCAGAAGGCTATGACGCGGTGTTCGTTGGCTCTGGCGCACCGCGCGGCCGCGATCTCGATATTCCCGGCCGCAAGGAAGCAACCAAGAACATTCACATCGGCATCGAGTGGCTGTCCTCCGTATCGTTCGGCCACGCCGATAAAATCGGCAAGCGCGTCATCGTCATCGGCGGCGGCAATACCGCCATGGACTGCGGACGTTCGGCACGCCGTCTCGGCGGCGAGAGCGTGAAGATTCTCGTCCGCGAGGATTTTGAGAACATGACGGCCTCGAACTGGGAGAAGGATGCTCTTCTCGGCGAGGGTATCACAATCTCCGTCAATCTGGCGCCCAAGGCGTTTACTCACGAGGGCGGCCAAATGACAGGCGTGCTGTTCGAACCGGTGAAAACTGTCAACGAAAATGGCCGCTGGATCGTAACCCCGACCGGCGCTCCATTGCAACATTTTCCATGCGACGACGTCGTGATCGCGGTCGGGCAGGAAAACGCGTTCCCCTGGATCGAGCGCGACATCGGCATCGATTTCGACAAATGGAATATGCCGGTTGTCGCGGAGACGACCTTCGTCTCAAGCAATCCAAAAGTGTTTTTCGGCGGCGACGCCGCTTTCGGCCCTAAGAACATCATCTCAGCAGTGGCACATGGCCACGATGCAGCACTCTCGATCCACCGTCTGCTGTCCGGCGAGGACATCAAGGAACGTCCGTTGCCTAACGTGCAGATCGAGAGTCAGAAACTGGGTATTCATGAATGGTCCTATCATAACGAAATCACGACCGATCACCGCTACCGCGTACCGTTGCGCGACCAAGAGGTGGCGCTGAAGGACATCCGCACGGAGGTCGAACTCGGTTACGACCTCAATCTCGCACTGGGCGAAGCATATCGCTGCCTGAATTGCGACGTGCAAACGGTGTTCAGCAGCCAGCTCTGCATCGAATGCGATGCCTGCGTCGATATCTGCCCGATGGATTGCATCACCTTCACCGCGAATGGGGAAGAAGATGAATTGCGGACGCGGTTGCGTGCGCCAGCGAAGAACCATTCCCAGGATCTCTATGTCGCCGACGATCTGAAGACTGGACGGGTCATGGTGAAGAACGAGGACGTCTGCCTGCATTGTGGACTTTGCGCCGAGCGCTGCCCGACCGGTGCCTGGGACATGCAGAAATATCTCATTGAAATGACTCATGCAGGTACGCCATGTCGAGCAAGACTCCAATCAGCCGCGTGAACGACTTTGTCGTGCGATTTGCCAACATCAATGGGTCAGGCTCCGCAAGCGCTAATGAATTGTTTGCGCGGGCGGTACTGCGTATGGGCGTGCCGGTCGCCCCACGCAACATATTTCCGTCAAATATCCAGGGCCTGCCGACTTGGTATGAGGTGCGGATCTCCGAGTCGGGCTATCTCGGCGCTCGCGGCGGCACCGACCTAGTGGTCGCGATGAACCCGCAGACCTTCGACAAGGACATGGCGGCGATCGAGTCCGGCGGGTATCTGCTTTACGATTCGACCAGACCAGTTCCGAAGTCGCATTTCCGCGACGATATCGGGATTTTGGGCGTCCCGCTGGGTGAGATTTGCAACCGCGAATACACCGACCCGCGCCAACGCCAGTTGTTCAAGAACATCATGTATATTGGCGCCCTTGCCGCGCTCCTCGACATGGATGTTAACGAAGTCGATAAGCTGATCGGCGAGCAATACAAAGGTAAGCATGAGCTAATTGAGCCCAACATACGCGCCTTCCATATCGGTCGTGATTGGACGCTGCAAAATATCAAGTGCCCGATCGGCCTGCGTGTGAAGCGCGCCGATGCTGTGGGCGATCGTATCCTCATCGAGGGCAATTCGGCGGCTGCTCTTGGCGCTGTCTTTGGCGGCGCCACGGTTTGCGCATGGTATCCTATTACGCCTTCTACCTCGATTGCTGACGCCTTTTCGTTTTATTGTGAGCGCTATCGGGTTGACGCCAAAACGGGAAAAAATAGCTACGCCATCATTCAGACCGAAGACGAACTGGCGTCCAGTGGCATAGTAATCGGTGCGGCATGGAATGGCGCGCGCGCCTTCGCCCCGACCTCGGGACCTGGCATCTCGCTGATGCAGGAATTTCTTGGACTCGCCTATTTCGCAGAAATCCCGGCCGTGATCATTGATGTCCAACGTGGCGGACCCTCGACCGGCATGCCCACCCGCACCCAGCAATCTGACGTCTTGATCGCAGCCTATGCCTCGCATGGCGACACAAAGCACGTGCTGCTCTTCCCTGAGGATCCGGCCGAGGCGTTCGAGTTCAGCGCGCTCGCCTTCGACCTCGCCGATCGCCTACAGACACCCGTTCTGATCATGATGGATCTCGATATCGGCATGAACCATCGTCTTTGCCGACCGCTGGCATGGGACGAAAATCGCAAATACGACCGCGGCAAGGTGATGACCGCCGCCGACCTCGACGCCGGCAAGGACTTCGGCCGTTATCTCGATGTTGACGGCGACGGTATTCCCTACCGCACCTATCCCGGCACCCATCCGACCAAGGGCTCATTCTTTACCCGCGGTACGTCGCGCGACCGCTACGCGCGTTATAGCGAGGAAGGCAGCGCTTACGTCGATAACATGGAGCGTCTGTTGCGCAAATTCGAGACCGCAAAAGACTTGGTGCCGCGGCCACTACAGGCGACCGCAGCGAAGCCAGCCAAATTCGGCGTCATTTATTACGGCTCAACTTCACCCGCCATGGACGAGGCGATCCACATGCTGGAGGCCGGCGGCAACGTCCTCGACCAAATGCGCGTGCGTGCCTTCCCGTTCCACTCAAGCGTGACGAGCTTCATTGCCGACCACGACTTCGTGTTCGTTGTCGAGCAGAACCGCGACGCGCAACTGCGCTCGTTGATCATCAATGAGTGCGGAATCGATCCAATCCGGCTGGTGCCGATCCTGCACTATGACGGAACGCCGATCACTGCGCATTTTATTGCGCACGGTATAGCCGATCAACTTATCGCACTTACGGCAATTCCGCTGCAAAAGGTGATGTCATGACCTATCTTGCCAAGCCGAAATTCCATCACCCCGAACTGCCGAAAAACACACTTGGCTACACTCACCGCGATTACGAAGGCTCGGTCACTACGCTCTGCGCCGGCTGCGGGCATGACTCGATCACAGCGGCCATTATCGAGGCGTGTTTCGAATTGTCGATCCAGCCGCACCGCGTGGCGAAGATTTCCGGTATCGGCTGTTCGTCCAAGACACCAACCTATTTTTTGGGTAATTCGCACGGCTTCAATACCGTGCACGGCCGCATGCCTTCGATCCTGACTGGCGCCAGCTTGGCCAATCGTGACCTGATCTATCTCGGCGTGTCGGGGGACGGTGACAGCGCCTCGATTGGCTTGGGCCAATTTGCCCATGCACTGCGACGCGGCGTCAACATGGTCTATATCGTCGAGAATAACGGGGTGTACGGTTTGACCAAGGGCCAGTTCTCCGCGACTGCCGACCATGGCTCGAAATCGAAACGCGGCGTCGCTAATACCGACAACGCAATAGACCTCGTCGGCATGGCGCTACAGCTCGGTGCGAGCTTCGTCGCACGGTCATTCTCCGGAGACAAGGCCCAGCTCGTTTCGTTGATCAAGGCTGCGATCGAGCACGAAGGCGCGGCCGTCATCGATGTGATTTCACCTTGCATTGCCTTCAACAACCATCCGGGATCAACGAAGAGCTTTGACCATGTGCGTGAACATAACATCGCGGTCAATCGGCTCGATTTCATCACTGGCCGCACACCGATCACGGTCGATTACGAACCCGGTACAGTCGAACTGGTGCAGCAGCATGACGGGACTTGGCTAAAGCTGCGCAAGCTGGCCGGCGACTACGACGCACATGACCGTCGCTTGGCAATGGATTTTCTGCTCAAGCACCAAGACAAGGCTGAGATCGTGACCGGTCTCGTTTATCTGGCTCCCAAGGCCGAGGATCTGCACGATCATCTTAATACGGTGGACGCGCCGCTTAACTCGCTCGGCGAGAAGGAGCTGTGCCCGGGTAAGGCGAGTTTGAAAGAGATCAACGCAAGCTTTCGGTGATCTTTCCCTAGAGATGAACCACAGAACGCTCGCGGGCTCACAAAAGTGCAAATGAAGCCGCTTCAAAGGATTGCATTACATGCCCTGCCCCGCATTACGACGGTCGGCGAGGAGCGTGCTGTAACGATTGCATCGATGACACCAAGCCGCCGGTCATGTCATCGACCCGCCTCCGGCCGTGGCCCGGGCATCGGCGGGTTCAAGCGCGAGTCAGAGATTGGGACCGCGCTGCATGAAGGCCACCCGGTCTATTTTGTCAGCTTCTTCTCCGCACCGAGCAACTGAGATTGTCTCCACGTCTATCCTATTCCTGCTTTCATCGTCGCGGCTCATTGCATGGCGAATCCATCCAGCAGAAGATCAGGGCCTGAACGATCTCCCTTACACTTGATCGGACCCCTTCTCTCCGAGTGCGGCATCTCTTGGAGCGGCGAATGAGCAAGGAGACTGTTAGTGTTGATCTTGCTCATGACATGGCCCATCGGCAAAGTTAACCTCGATCAAAGACATGCTTCGGGGAAGCGGCGACCAAACAGGCTCAGCATGAGATGGCGCTCACGTCTCTTGCACGCGGGCTAAGCCTCGCGAACGTTCCATGAGCGCCCTGGTCTCCCGAAGGCCGTAACAAACAGCAGGATTGCGTAGAATGACCTCCGACCGGCCATATGCTCACAACCACGACGGTCATGCTGGCGGCCCACCGCAAGACGAGCATCGTATCAATGCCCAGATCGTGGCGGCAGCCGGTTCTAGCCATTCTGAACATGCCGGGCACGGCGGCCACGACCACTCCGCAATGGTCGCTGACTTCCGCAAACGGTTCTGGGTCACGCTCGTTCTCACACCGCCGGTCCTGCTTCTATCCCCAATGATCCAGCACTGGCTAGGCGTCGCCCAAACGCTCGCCTTTGCAGGAGACGGACTGGTCCTATTCGCTCTTTCGACGATCGCCTATGTCTATGGCGGCTGGCCGTTCCTTGTGGGCTTCACGTCCGAGCTGCGAAAAGGGCAGCCCGGAATGATGACCTTGATCGCGCTGGCGATCTCTGCGGCCTACTTCTTCTCGGCCGCCACCACCTTTGGCTTTCCGGGAGAGCCGTTCTATTGGGAACTCGTGACTTTGGTCGCGATCATGCTTCTCGGCCACTGGGTCGAGATGCGCTCCGTGATGGGTGCATCGCGCGCGCTCGAGGAACTGGTCCGGCTGCTGCCCGACAGCGCAACGAAAATCGACGCCGACGGCTCGACGCGCGAGGTTTCCATCTCCGCATTGCAGCCAGGGAATCGGGTTCTCGTCCGCCCGGGCGCCAAGGTGCCCGTAGACGGGACGATCATCGAGGGATCATCCGGCTTCAACGAGGCGATGCTGACCGGCGAATCCCGCCCGGTCTCGAAGACGGTTGGCGCCACCGCTATCGGCGGCGCGATCAACGGTGCCAACGCCGTGACCATCGAGGTGACGGCCACCGGCGATGCGACCTATCTTGCCCAAGTCATCGACCTCGTGAAGAAGGCGCAGGCTACAAGATCGCGGACACAGGATATCGCGAACCGCGCCGCCGCCTGGCTGACCTATATCGCTCTCGCTGTTGGCTTCGGCACGTTCTTCGTCTGGTGGCTCATGCTCGATGCGTCGCTCCAGTTTGCGCTCGAGCGGATGGTAACCGTAATGGTCGTCGCCTGCCCGCATGCGCTCGGCCTTGCCGTTCCGCTCGTAGTTGCCGTCAGCACGTCGCTCTCCGCCGGCAATGGACTTCTGATCCGCGACCGCGCGGCGTTCGAGCGGGCGCGTAACCTCGCGGCGGTCGTCTTCGACAAGACCGGCACGCTGACAGAGGGCCGTTTCGGGGTCAGTGACATTGTATTGCTCACCGGCGGCAGCGAGGATGAGGAACTCGCGTTCGCAGCCGCAGCCGAGAGCCAGTCCGAACATCCGATCGCCCACGGTATCGTCGCCGAAGCAAAGAATCGCAACCTGACTGTTCCGAAGGCGAGCGACGTTCGCAATATCACCGGAGAGGGTATCGTTGCCAATGTCGATGGTCAGGACGTCCGTATCGTCAGCCCCGGCCACCTCGCAAGGCAAGGCGAGGCGATTGGCCACGAGCGGCTCAAGCAATTAGAGGCTCAGGGCAAAACCGTCGTCGTCCTTGTCCGCGCTAAAGAGCCGCGCGCACTGTTCGCGCTTGCCGACATTGTCCGGCCGGAATCGAAGGAGGCCATCGCAGAATTAAAGGCGCTCGGGATCAACTCCGTGATGCTCACTGGCGATGCCAAGGGGGTCGCCCAAGCGGTGTCTGAGGAATTGGGCATAGCTGAGTATTTCGCCGAGGTGCTGCCGGATCAGAAGTCCGAGAAGATCAAGGAACTACAGGCGCGCGGCCTACAGGTCGCCATGGTTGGCGACGGCGTGAATGACGCGCCGGCGCTGGTCGTAGCCGATCTCGGGATCGCCATCGGCGCCGGCACCGACGTCGCCGTGGAATCCGCTGACGTCGTCTTGGTCAGGAGCGATCCCCGCGATGTGGCCGCGATCCTCGGCCTGTCGCGCGCCACGTATCGCAAGATGGTGCAGAACCTGATCTGGGCAACCGGTTACAACGCAATTGCCATCCCGATGGCGGCCGGCATCACCTTCGGAACGGGTTTCCTCATGACCCCGGCCGTGGCCGCCGTTTTCATGTCAGCCAGCACCGTCATCGTCGCCATCAACGCGCAGTTCCTGCGTTTCTACAGGCGGCACAAATGAAGGCGTCGCCGGATCAAACGAGCAAACGTTCATGCGCATGATTCTGCCCCTACCCGGAAACGAGACCTTCGCCCGCCATCTGGCAAAAACCGGAGGATGGGAGCTTGGTGAGATCGAGACGCGCCGTTTTCCTGACGGCGAAACCTATGTGCGGATTCTATCCGATGTCGCGGACCGACGCGTCGATCTCGTCTGTACACTGGCGCGACCGGACGACGGGTTCCTGCGTCTCGTTTTCGCAGCCGATGCGGCCCGGTCGCTCGGCGCGCGCGAGGTCACGCTCATTGCACCTTATCTCGCCTATATGCGGCAAGATCGTCGCTTTCTGACCGGCGAAGCGGTGACGTCAAAGACCTTCGCCCGCCTCGTTTCTTCGACCTTCGACCGACTGGTGACGATCGACCCGCACCTTCATCGCTATCCCACTCTTTCCGCGCTCTACACGATCCCAACCGAGACGCTTCATGCCGCGCCGCTTCTCGCCAACTGGATCGCGGCGGAAGTGGAAAAACCTTTCGTCATCGGGCCGGATGAGGAAAGCAACCAGTGGGTCTCGGCCATTGCAGCACGTATCGGCGCACCCCATGTCGTTCTGCGCAAGATCAGGCACGGCGACCGCAGCGTCGACATCGAACTCCCCGATCTTTCGGAATGGCGTGGGCGGCAACCGGTTCTCGTTGACGACATCGCTTCCTCCGGCCGCACGATGATCGAGGCGGCCCGGCAATTGCCACTTCAGGGGCTGCCACGGCCGATCTGCGCAGTAGTCCACGGCGTCCTCGCGGACGACGCCTACGAGCGTCTTCAGGCCGTCGCGCAGAGGATCGTCTCCAGCGACAGTGTTCCGCATCCGAGCAATGCCATTCCCCTCGCGCCGCTGATTGCGTCAGCCATCGCATTCGCGGATAAAGCCGAGGAGGACTTGATCCGTCACCGTCGGCCACCGGAACCGCTGGATGAGGTTGAGCGAGCAGGCATGGACTCCTTCCCGGCCAGCGATCCTCCGCCATGGACGGCCGGACGATGATGCCGAAGCCCCTCCGGAGAACGGCAAGTGAAGCAAGGCGACCCCGTTGCGGCATCCAATTCTCGTTTGAAGCGGGCAGAACTGGCGTCATCCTTCGGCGCCGGCCTTCTCGGCCTTGGGCTGGGGGCGATGGCGGCGCCCTACATCGCCGATTTAGCTCTATTCGTGCTGGTCGCAGGAGCCCTGATGCATGGCTGGGGCATGTACGACAAACACGCGACCGAACGCGATCTTGGGCGACCGGAAGTCGTCTGGATGAAGGCGCTCCACTGGTCGTGTTGGCTTGTCCTGGCTGGGCTGGCAGCCGTGCTCGTTTTCAGGGTCCTCTTCTAGACGACCTGATACGAGCCACGGCGCAATCCTGCCAGCAATCATTCGCCCCGGCCAAGTGGTGTCACCTGCGACGTCGCCTAGGCGGAATGCCCGGACACGGAACACAATCACATAAGCGTGGGCAGGAAGCATGAGCGGATTGAAATCGGCGGCATTCGAGCAATGGCGGAAGGGTTACGGACCGATTCAACACAGCGCTGAAACAGCCGATCGGATTGCCGGCTTAGCAGCATCCACGCCGCTTGATGCCGACAGGCTCTACAGCCTACTCGCCGCCGCTGATCGCCTGGCCTGTGCGGCGATGTGGACCGTCGTCCATATGACCTATGCCCGCCGGGTCGATCTATCCGGCGCCCCATTGCCGGCCGACGCCTTCAAATCAACGCCCGAAGGCCATACCGGTGGTTCACTCAATATTGTTCCGGCCTTCGTCGGCTATCTCGCCGCCAACACGATCACCGCAACGACTCGCTCCTGGCTGATGGGCCAAGGTCATTGCGTCGCAGCGATCGAGGCCATCAACGCGCTAACCGGTGACGTCTCGCCGGCTCAAAAGGGCCGCTACAACCGCACTGAGGAAGGGCTCTCACGGCTCGCCGCCGACTTCTATTCCTATGCGATCGATGCGGAGGGCAGCGCCGCGGTCCCGCTCGGGAGCCATACGGGTCCCAACACTGCCGGCGCGATCTCCGAGGGAGGCTATCTTGGCTTCGCAGAAGTTCAATATCTGCATATGCCGCTTCCGGGAGAAACGCTCGTCGCCTTCCTGAGCGACGGTGCATTCGAGGAGCAGCGTGGCTCCGACTGGACGCCCCGCTGGTGGCGAGCCGAAGATTCCGGCCTTGCGATCCCCGTCATGATCCTCAACGGACGCCGCATTGAGGAGCGCGCGCAGATCGCCCAGCAGGGCGGTTCCGACTGGCTCGCAGCCCATCTTCGCCACAATGGCTTCGATCCCTTCACCGTGGACGGCCGCGACCCGGCCGCCTTCGTCTGGGCGATCCTTACCGCCGAGGAGCGTCTTGAACGCTTCGCCGCCGATGCCGACCACAGCTATCCCGCGCCCATTCCCTATGTGATCGCCGAGACGGTCAAAGGGTTCGGCTTTCCGGGCGCCGGCACCAATGCCGCGCATAACCTCCCGATCGATGGAAATCCGTCCCGAAACGAAGGGGCGCGACGCGCGTTCAACGAGGCTTGTGCCACGCTCTTTGTGTCACCCGAAGAGATCGGCCGCGCGGTGAACGCACTTGCCATCCACGACCAGCAAAATCGATCACCCGAAAGCAGGCATCCACTGGCGATCCGCCGGCCGCCACCACCTCGGCTTCCCGACCCCGAATGGACTCGCGCGGGCGAGCCGCCCGATTGCGCCATGCACGCGCTCGATCGCTGGTTCGTGCGTGTCGTCGACGCCAATCCGGGCTTGCGGCCACGGGTCGGCAACCCCGACGAGTTGCGCTCCAACCACATGGGCGCGACCCTCGATCGACTGCGGCATCGCGTCAACACGTTGGAACCCGGCGTAGCGGAGGCGGTGAACGGGGCCGTCATCACCGCGCTGAACGAGGAAGCCGTGGCGGGTGCGGCGCTCGCCAACAAGGGCGGGATCAACCTGATTGTCAGCTACGAAGCCTTCGCCATGAAGATGCTCGGAGGTCTGCGCCAAGAGATCGTCTTCGCCCGGCGGCGGCACGAGGTCGGCCAGGAACCCGGCTGGATTTCGGTTCCCCTCGTCGTAACCTCCCATACTTGGGAGAACTCCAAGAACGAGCAGTCGCATCAGGATCCGACGATCGGTGAGGCATTGCTCGGCGAAATGTCGGACACCGCCCGTGTTATGTTTCCTGTCGATGCCAACAGTGCCATGGCGGCGCTCCGTTCGGTCTACGAAGGGCGTGGCCAGGTAGCCTGCCTCATCGTGTCGAAGCGCGACATGCCGCACCGGCTCGATGGCGCGACGGCAGGCCGGTTCGTGACCTTGGGCGCGGCACATATCGACGGCAATCCCGGCGAAGCCGACCTGCAACTGGTGGCGATTGGAGCCTATCAGCTTGAGGAGGCGCTCAAGGCGTCGCGACGCCTCACGGCTCGCGGCCTCAAAGCCCTTGTGACGGCAATGGCGGAGCCGGGTCGCTTCCGTGCGCCGCGCGATTCGATTGAGGCCGCCTTCACTGCGAGCGACAATGATCTTGCCGCGTTGTTTCCCCCGCAGCTTCCCCGCGTGATCGTCACCCATACGCGGCCCGAGCCGATGCTCGGCCTGTTGCGCCGGCTGGACGGCGGCCCGACACGGACGATCGCACGCGGCTACATTAGCCGCGGTGGCACGCTCGACGTCGCAGGCATGCTGTTCGCCAATCGCTGCTCTTGGGCTCACCTGATTGATGCAGCGGCCCCGCTTGCCGGGCGGCCGCGCGACGAATTTCTCACACCCACCGAACGCGACGCCATCGACGGACGGGGCGACCCGGCTGATCTTTTCCAACCCTCGATCTGAAGGCCATCATGCTTACACTTACCTCACTCGGCGGTGCAGGAACCGTCACCGGCTCGAAACATCTTCTCTCTCACGGCGGAAAGCGCATTCTGATCGACTGCGGCCTATTCCAGGGCCTGAAGAATTTGCGCGAGCTGAACTGGGCGCCATTGCCGGTCGAGCCTTCCAGCATTGATGCTGTTGTCTTGACCCACGCCCATCTCGACCATTCTGGCTATCTGCCCAAGCTTGTGCGCGCCGGCTTTCGAGGCCGCATCTTCGCAACCGACGCCACCCGCGATGTGGCCGAGCTGATCCTTAAAGACAGCGGTTATCTTCAGGAGAAGGATGCCGAATACGCCAACCGCAAGGGATTCTCGAAGCACAAGCCGGCCTTGCCACTCTACGGCATTCGCGACGCGGAACGTGCGCTTGAGTTCTTTTCGCCCGTCCCCTTCGGTGAGACCGTTCCGCTTCCGGGCGGCGCGACGCTGACATTCCGTCGTGCCGGGCACATCCTGGGCGCCGCAACCGCCGATATCGAATGGGCCGGCCGCCGCGTTGCCTTCTCCGGCGATCTCGGACGTTACGACGATCCGGTGATGCCCGATCCCGAGCCAGTTTCGGAAGCCGACTTCATTGTCATCGAATCCACCTACGGCAATCGCATTCACGAACAGAGCGACACCACCGAGGTTCTCGGGGCGGTGATCAAGCGCACAGTCCAACGCGGCGGCACCGTCGTGATCCCCGCTTTCGCCGTCGGCCGCGCACAGTCGCTGCTCTATCATCTGTGGAAACTGAGGACCGCCGGCAGACTGTTGAACATTCCGATCTATCTTGACAGCCCCATGGCGATCGACGCGACCGACTTGCTTCATGCGCACCGTGCTGATCACCGCCTCACGCCGGAAGTCTGCGGCGCGATCTGCGGAATCGCGACTTACACGAGAGACGTCGAGAGTTCCAAGGCGATCACCGCCAGCCGCTATCCCAAGGTGGTGATCTCGGCGAGCGGCATGGCGACCGGCGGCCGCGTGCTCCATCATCTGAAGGCATTCGCGCCTGATCACAAAAACACGGTCCTGTTCTCCGGTTTCCAAGCCGCCGGGACGCGAGGGCGAGCGATGTTACAGGGTGCTAGGGAGATCAGTATCCACGGCGAATGGATTCCGGTTCGGGCGGAGGTCGACGATCTGGCGATGCTCTCGGCTCATGCCGACGCCAACGAACTGATGCGCTGGCTCTCGGGCTTCCGTCACAGACCCTCGCGTGTCTTCATCGTGCATGGAGAGCTCGAAGCGGCTGAGGCGCTGCGCGTTCGCATCGACAAGGATCTCGGGTGGAACGCGACCGTTCCCCGTCAGGATCAGGCGTTCGATCTATGACCGCCCTCGAACCGAACGACGCGGTCGCACAGCCGACGCTCCGCGCCAAGCGTCTTGGCCTCCACACCCAGCATCAGGCGGTTGTCATCATGCGCACAGACTGCCATGTCTGCCGATCGGAGGGTCTTGCCGCGCGCGCGCAGATCCTCGTTTCGGCCGGCAGCCGGCAAGTGCAGGCAACCCTCTTCCAGGTTGAGGGCGACGAATTAATCGCGCTCGACGAGATTGCGCTTTCGGAGACCGCTTGGACAATCCTCGGCGTTGCTAACGGCGAGGCTGTCAAAGTCACACACGCCCCCACAATCGAATCGTTGGCAAGCGTCCGCCGACGTATCTACGGCAACCGCCTCGACGCATCCGCCTTTGCGGCGATCATCAATGACGTCGTCGCCGGCCGATACACCGACGTGCATCTTGCCGCTTTCCTGACGGCGAGCGCCGCGCTACCTCTGGACGAGGAGGAGACCGCCGACCTCACTGGCGCGATGGTTGAGGTCGGTGATCGCATGACCTGGGATGCCCCGATCGTCGTCGATAAGCACTGCATCGGCGGCCTGCCGGGCAATCGCACCACGCCGATTATTGTCGCCATCGTTGCGGCGCATGGCCTTATCATGCCCAAGACCTCCTCGCGCGCGATAACCTCGCCAGCAGGTACGGCCGACACGATGGAGACGCTCGCTCCAGTCGACCTCGACATTGCGACGCTCAGGCGTGTCGTGGAGGCAGAGGGTGGCTGCATCGCCTGGGGTGGCGCAGTGCATCTCAGTCCCGCCGACGACATCTTCCTGCGCGTCGAGCGTGAGCTCGACGTCGATACGGAAGGCCAGCTCATTGCGTCCGTGCTGTCGAAGAAGATTTCCGCTGGCTCGACCCATGTGGTGATCGATATCCCTGTCGGCCCGACCGCCAAGGTTCGCAGCGAGGAGGTCGCTGGTCACCTCGCCGAGCGCATGGGGGCGGTCGCAGCACGCTTTGGCCTGACCGTGACATGTCTCCAGACCGATGGGTCGCAGCCGGTCGGCTGGGGCATCGGGCCGGCCCTTGAGGCTCTCGACGTCCTGGCTGTTCTTCAAAATGCCAACGGTGCACCGGACGACCTTAGGAGGCGCGCCGCAGCGCTTGCGGGCGCAGCACTCGAAATCGGCAGAAAAGCTGAAAAGGGTGAAGGGACTCGGCTGGCGCTTAAAACGCTTGCCGAGGGTCTAGCCTGGACGAAGTTCAAGGCCATCTGCGAGGCGCAGGGCGGAATGCGTACGCCCCCGAACGCGTCCAACGTCCACCCGCTTGTAGCGCCACACGCAGGACGTATCGTCCATATCGACAACCGAAAGCTCGCCCGCCTTGCCAAACTCGCCGGAGCGCCCGAGGCTAAGGCTGCCGGTGTTCGCATGAACGTGCGGCTGGGCCACGAAATTGATAAGGGCCAGCCAATGCTTCATGTCCATGCCGAGACGCGCGGCGAACTCGCTTATGCTCTCGAATATGCTGCCCGGTCCGGCGATATCGTCAAGGTCGAACCATGAGGCGATTGTGGGTGGGTTCAATCGCATCGTTCTCGCCGGCGTCGTGGCAGTGCCTTGGCATCATTTCTATCGGCTCAACGATGCGCTGCACAAGGTGATCAAGCACACATGAAAACCTCGATCGCCGCCGTGCTTCGCTAGTGTCGGACTGATGTAGATAGTAAATACTCGTCTTCTGGTCATACAAGTCTTGTCGCGCTAGAAGGAAACAAAGCCTTGCGCATATGCGACGCTCGCCATGCAGCCGGAGGACCAACCTCTCCCGCGTCAGTGGATTGCAACCGAACCCAAGCTTTTCTGACACGGTGCACGACGTGGATTCCCTGATCCCTCGACTTGGCCTAGCTCTGGCGATTGGATTGCTTGTTGGGCTCGAGCGCGGCTGGCGCGAGAGGGAAACCCCGGACGGTGGCCGCACCGCTGGCATCCGAACGTACAGCATCGCGGGATTGCTCGGTGGCATCGTCGCGGCGCTTGCCGTCAGCCTGAGCGCGCCCTCAGTGCTCATCGCAGGGTTTCTTGGCTTTACCGCCGTATTCGCGTGGTATAAGGCGCGTGAATCCATCCATGATCAGAACTATAGTGTGACCGACGTCGTCGCCGGGCTCAGCGTATTTGCGCTGGGTGCTCTCGCCGTAGTCGGAGACCATCGCGCTGCTGCCGCCGCCGGAACTGCGCTCGCTACTGTTCTAGCCAGTCGCGATCTTCTGCACGGACTTCTCAAGCGAATTTCCTGGATCGAACTTCGTTCTGCACTGGTGCTTGCCGTGATGACAGCAATCATCCTCCCGCTGCTGCCCAACCGCGCCATCGATCCCTGGGGCGGCTTCAATCCTCAGCAGGTCTGGCTCTTCACCGTGTTGACGGCAGCCATTTCTTTCCTTGGCTATATTGCCGTTCGGGCGTTCGGTACAACTCGAGGTGTCTTGGTGAGCGGTCTCGCGGGAGCGGTCATCTCGTCCACCGCAGTGACGTTGGCGTTGGCACGAAGCGCTAAGACCGGCGCAAATCAATGGCCGCTGGCGGGGGCGGCTACTCTAGCTGCAACCGTATCCCTGATTCGGGTCACCGCGATTGTTGCAATTGTCGCGCCGTCCGTACTGGGCGTTGTGGGCTTGGCCATTCTGGCGGCGATCGGAGGCTTTACACTCTGCGGCATTCTCTTCCTGTCGCGCCATGCCATCTCCGGCGAAGCGACACAACCACCACGCAACCCTTTCGAACTGGGCCCGTTGGCCCTGTTCGCGGGGCTTTTCGCGGTCGTTTCCACGGTGAGCGCTGCGTTCTCGGTCGGAAGCAGCAGTGGAATGGTGGCGACTTCCGCCGTCTCGGGTATGTTCGATGTCGACGTTGCGGTGCTCAGCGCGCTGCGGCTCATCGGGCAACAGGCGACCGTAGAGGCAGTCGGGCATGCAGTGCTTCTCGCACTCACGACGAACGCACTAGGCCGGTTGTCGGTCGCTATCGTCGCCGGGCCGGTTCGCTTCTGGCTACCGCTGGCCGGGGCCACGGCTATGGCCGGTGTCCTCGGCCTTGTGGCGTTCGTTACGTTACCGCACTTCGAATGGCTGGGTATGCCCGGTGTTCTGGGAAACTGAGCCCAGAAGATTTCGAGCGCCCCATTTGCCCAGTCCTGAATTGCCCGCATTGCCGAGCGTCCGGAAGACGACAGCCTCGCGAGGGTATCGCGTTCGCGATCCCGACTTGTCGGAAAGCCCATTCAGGCTGCTTGCACTTTCACAGGTCCGGTCCGCCCATCCTGCGCCCTCATCGCCTGTGCCTCAACAGCAGGGACAGAGCCGAGCCCGCTGCCAGGAGGAAGAGGATCGCGATGAACCAAAGGAAGTCCGAACTCAGGATGGTGTTGCCGTAAACGAAACGTCCGAAGGCAACGAGAACGCCAGCCGCAGTTGCCCAGGAAAGCCATCGCGTGCGCCCTGTCAGCATGAAGGTGCCGATACCCAGCAGCACGATCCCAAAGCCGGCGATGAAACCGCCCCAGCTCCTGAACACGACGCCGAGCCAGTCGAAAAATGCCGGTGGCAAGGTCGCAATATCGATTCCGGAATGTCGGATGTCTTCCGGCAGAAGTGGCGGGCGCAGAGCCAGGAAATATATCGCCGTTCCCAAGGTGAGGACGCCGAGCGCAAATATCAGAGCACCGCTGAGGGGGTTTTTGCCGGAGTCCATGGAGTGCTTCCTTCCATTGCGGCAGCCCTGAGATTCAGCAGGGTGTATCTGCGCTTGGCCCTAGGCTGACTATTGATCACCGCCGTCGCCGGCCCGGTTCGCTTCTGGCTCTGCTGGCCTGGCCACGACCGTGACGGATTCAACGCAGCTAACGCATGGCGGTTGCATTGTGCCAGTATTGTTGGGTCGCCAGAAAACTCTGATGTAAAATACTAATGGGCCGGCGCCACCATGCCGAGTCGTCAAATCGATTGTCTTGCGGCAGGGACTCTGACGCTGAAAGCGCCTTGTCACTGACCATTACGATGCAATTCGGTCGCTGGTGGCGCTGCCGGCCGTGCAGACTTGGGACCATCGTAAAGCATTCGGAATATCTGCTCCTCCGCCGCGTCGCGCTGCTTGCGCCCGTCTTCGATCGATTCGGAGACCCGCCCGATCGCTTCCCGTTCGCGACGAAGATCGGCATCGCCCACCGGCAGCGGCTGGCGGCGGGGCTCAATCAGACGCGCGAGCGCGGCGACGCCGTGCATCCACGGACTGAAGGATTCCGAAAGCAGGTAGCGGCTCGTGCGCATAGGGTGCAACCACTCGAGCGCGGCCGCCGTCCAGGGATTGGAAGCCATGCGCACGAACGGGCTGATCATCGTCTTGTAGAATTGCTCGTTCACCTCCGACAAATGGCGAACCTGCTCGAATGCCGCCCGCGGCGTCTCGAGCCGCAGATCTTCGACGCGCCGCTCTTCGAAACGGACCGAGTATTCCGGCTTGTGGCAGTCGGGGTTGTCGGTCGGATTGTCGATCTTCATCTCGTAGAGACCGGGAGCGAGGGTCTCAATCTCGCCGAGGCTTTCGAGTATCGCGCGATGTTCGAATCGCGCGACCTTGGCCGACACGAAAATGCCGAGGTGGCCAGCATGGGGGTTCGTCAGATAGACGATACGCTGGCCGGCGGCCTTGAGATCGCCGGTATCCTTGTACACGACCGGGATCCAGCCAAGCGCTTGATGCGGCGGAGTGATGTTGTCGCCATAGGAAGCGAAGATCACCAGCGGATTGCGAATGCGCCGAAGGTCGGCAACGCAGCCCTCGCAGATCCGCATCTTGCCCTCCTCAAGGCGATTGCCGATAAAGAGGTTCTCGACGATGGCGACAATCTCTTCCCGGCTGAGAAAATAGAAGCCATTCCACCATCGCTCGAACTCGAGGAAGCGCTCCCGTTCCGTATCGACATGCGTGAACAGGTTAGCGTATTTCTCCCAGACGGCTTCGGGCTGAAGATTCTCGAAATTGAGGGCCAGCCACGCACCGTCCAAGCGGCCGTCGTTAAGATCGGCAAGAAGATGGGCGGACCAGACGCCGCCGAGCAGCCCGCCGGCGATCCGCATGGGATTCACCCCGGGGTCTCCCGCCCAGTAGGAGAGTGGAGAGCCGTTGAGCACGGCTGGCCCAATCAAACCTTCGCAGTCCGCCGAGAGCAAGGTGACCGCCCAGCCGGCCTGACAGTTGCCATAGAGCACCGGAGGCTTGCCGGGATGGCGCTTGACTACGTCTTCGACGAAACGTCTGAGCGCATGCAGTACATCGGCCAAGGTCTGGCCCGCGCAGGGTTCAGGGAAGAAGGAAACGAAATATACTGGATAGCCCTCATGCATGGCCATCCCAACCTCGGAATCGCGCTTCAAGCCGCCGATGCCTGGTCCTTGGCCCGCTCGAGGGTCGACAATGACGACAGGCGGCTTCGCCGGATCGACGCAATCCTCGATGCAATCGTCGCCAATCCGGGTTATCCGCAGGAGGGCGTAGTTGACAGGCCGTTCAAAATGGCGGGCATCGACCAGTGTCTCATAATCGAAGTCGAGAAGCGGCGGCATGCCAGCACGCTCGTGCGCGATCATGTTGTTGGCGCGCCGGCGCAGTGTATCCCAGAATAAAATAGATCGCTCGAAGAAATCCCGCTGATAGGCTAGGGGATTATGCATGATCTCAATCGGTGGGACTGGATACGCTTCGCCGACAGGTTTCACGTCATTTGCCGTAGCGGTCGCCACAACACGCTGTTGAAAAGCCGACGGCCTACTTGGTGTAGCCTTCGGCACGTCAACCAGCGCGGAACCAGATTTCGCTTCCGGCATCGTCATCTCCATCATCTGATCCTCATTTTCGAAGAATTTGAACAGCGAGTCGAAGATCAGGACGACATACCAGCCGTATGTAGAGCTCTCGACACGACCCCAGCGAGAAGCTCGGCCGCCCAGTATGCAACTACAAAGCCTTGCCGCTGCGTTCGGGGTCAGCGGCTTTGATTGCCTGCTGCCGGATCTCGTCCGCAGTCTCGCGCGCCATGGTCACGCAGTATTCCTGGACTCTTTGCGAGAGTTCGAGCCACGTCTTCATCTGTAGCCACGCCTCATCCAAGATAGCCGCCATGACGCTCGATTCTGCGGCAATCACATCCTGCGGTTGCCGGCACTGGATGAGTTCGAGAAGCGAGCGCCCGATTCGCGCATTGGCACCAAGGAAGGCACTCATCTGAGCGCCGTATGTCTCACCATAGGCCTTCTGAAGATCGGACGTGAAGACCTGAAAGCGCTTGAACTGACCGTCGAGCTTGCCGGCACCGTCCGTGCCCGATAGTCCCCACCACGCCAGCACAGCGTTCATGCGATCCAAGCTAATTGGTGGGCCGTTTTTGGTTGCCATTGTATTCTCCTTCATCATTTCTGTTGCAACAGCCGGATTCTGACTTACACAGCGTTCACCTAGTCCTGTTGGTGTCCTTTCGGGCTCGGGACGCGCTATGCCATACAATGGACGGCGCATGCGACCTCATCGACATCACCCAAAGTCTTTCTTCTCCATTGTACTCACCCGTCTTCAGACGGAGCTTTGGTATTGTCAGCGACGCGTCGAGTTAGTTGGCGAATGCGTTCGGTCTCCTCGCAGCGACAGTCGAGGAAACCATGCACTGGACAGGTCAGACACATCTCCTCTAGCCTCTTCCGCAGCGCTTGTCGTCCTCTGTGAAGTCGGACCGCGATGTTGTTGAGTGTTGCACCCAAGCTGGCAGCTATCCGATCACGGGGCTCGCCAAGAATGTCGGAGCGCCAAACGACATCAGCATATTCTGCCTTGAGCGTCGGCAGCAGCTTATGAAGGCAGTTGCAGACGGCTTCGTCAGTTTCTCGATCTGGCTCGATTGCCAAATTCTCAACATCGGTCCGCTCCATGTCGACCTCCTGACGGCGACGTCTGGTGACTCGGCGCTGATGATCGACGAGTGTCGTCGCTAGTATGCGCCCGAGCCATCCGCGGACCGCGCGGACATCTCGCAACTGCCAAGCATGTTCAAGCGCCCGGAGCGAGAAACGGTGTAGGAGTTCTTCCGCCTCGTCCCGACTGCCCAATCGGTGATGTAAAAAAGCGAGAAATTCCTCACGCGCCTCGACAAGCGCACGTCGCACAGCGGCGTCGGCTGGTTTCGCGGCCTCCCGGCCTTCCGCGTCATCTTCCGGACGCCGGTCGTCGGACCCGCGCTTTGTTGTCATCGTCTAGCCAAGTCTTTCCAAGCAAGATTAAGACGCAGTCCCGAACTGCGTCTAACAGCACCAGACAGGAATAAAACTTACGATTTCGACCGCTGACATTCTTTAATGCAGATCAAGCATCGCTCTTCAGTCCGCCGTGCGGCCTAGCATCGATGCCGCTCGGATAACGCGCCATTGGGCGGAACGACTAGGACGTGTGTGGCTGACCATGAGTGAGTAGACGAAGTCCGTTCAGCACGACGAGGAGCGATGCGCCTACATCCGCGGCGATAGCGCCCCAGAGCGACGCGAAGCCCGCGATCGTCAAGCCCGTGAATAACAACTTCACCACGAGTGAGAACCCGATGTTTTGCCGGATGATGGAGAGCGTTGCTTTCGAATGTTGGATCAACCAGGGTAACTTCGAGAGATCGTCCGACATCAAAGCGACGTCTGCGGTCTCGATCGCCGCATCGGAGCCGATCGCCCCCATCGCAATACCAAGATCGGCGCGTGCCATTGCCGGCGCGTCATTGACACCATCGCCGATCATAGCGACGGCACCACCCACTTTGTGAAATTCTCCGACGAGCCGCTCGATGGCGGCGACCTTATCTTCGGGAAGAAGCTCAGCCCTAACCTCATCCACACCGGTTTCACGGGCAATCACCTCCGCCGTCGCGCGATTGTCGCCGGTGAGCATGACGACGTGTTCAACTCCCACCGCGTGGAGCGCTGCCACGACTAGCTTCGCCTGCGGACGGACCGCATCTGCGATTGCTATCAAGCCCCACACGGAATTTTCGTCGCCCACTGCGACGACGGTGCGCCCGGCACCCGCAATCCGATCTGCCGAAAGCAGGACGTCCGGCGTCGCCGCCGTCTTTGCACGCTCCTCCAAATAGCTCCGGGATCCAAGCCATGCCTCGCGACCGCCAATCCGGCCGATCACGCCCTTGCCGCGCACCGCCTGCACGGAATCCGCAGGGACAAGATTGACGCTATGCTGTCTCGCTTCGTCAAGGATCGCACGAGCAAGAGGATGCTCGCTTCGCGCCTCCAGCGCGGTCGCGAACTCCAGCAACTGAGCTTCGGTGTGGTTGCCTAACGGGACAAGCTCGACAACCTTGGGCGGCCCTCAGTCAAGGTGCCGGTCTTGTCCGTGGCAATCGCCTTCAGCTTGGCGGGAGTTTCGAGGTGCACACCGCCCTTAATCAACACACCCTGTTTAGCCGCGCCTGCAAGCGCCGCCACAATCGTCACCGGGGTAGAGATGACGAGCGCGCAGGGGCAGGCGATCACAAGCAGCACCAGCGCGCGATAGAACCACGGCTCCCACACCCCACCAAAAACGAGAGACGGCGCTAGGAATACCGCCAATGCGAGCACCATGACCGCAGGTGTGTAAATTCGAGCGAACCGCTCGACCCATTTTTCACTCAGGGCTCGCCGACTCTGGGCCGACCCGACCATCCGGATGATACGAGCGAGAGTCGTATCTTGTGCAGCCTTGGTCGTTTGAATTTCAAGGGCTCCCTCGCTGTTGATCGTTCCAGCAAAGACTTCCTTGCCGGGCTCGACGGGCACAGGGACACTTTCTCCCGTGATCGGAGCTTGCTTCACCTCGCTTTCGCCGGCAAAGACCAAACCGTCGAGTGGAATTTTGTCACCGGGACGCACGACGATGTGTGCACCGACTTCAACATCGCCAGCCGTGACTTCTGTCTCGTTCCCATCAGAGTGACGAACACGAGCGATAGTCGGGGCCAGCTCCATGAGTGCCGCAACCGCCCGCCGCGCCCGCCCCAAACTCCACGCCTCGAGCGCCAAAGCCAGTGCGAAGAAGAATGAAACCGCCGCCGCCTCAAACCACTCGCCGATGCCAATCGCACCAGCCACTGCCACGACCATGAGCAAGTTTATGTCAGGCCGCAGACGTCGCGCCGATAGCATGGCTTTGGGAGCCACGTAGCGAACGGCACAAAGAATCGAGAGAGCGTAGGCTGCAATGGCCAGCAAAGGTGTACCGCCGGTCGCCTCGGCTGCGCCGATGCCACCGCCGAGGGACACGTGTAACCCAGACCAGCCGCGGCAAGTATCCCGCTCGCAGTGGTTAGCAGAGTTTGCGTGCGACGGCGGCGCTCGTCGGCGATTGTGGCGTCTGAAGTCGCCCCTTCTTGCCACAGCTCGGCCATCATACCCGTTCGACGCACGGCCTTTTCGATCTGCTCGACCGGCAACCCGCCCGCACGGCCTAGAACGGACATACGTCCGTTCACGAGATCGAATACGAGCTTGTCCTCGCCCCCGACGACCGGGCCAACCTCTCGCTTGAGGGCAGCCACCTCGTCGCCGCAGTCCATTCCGTGGACTTTGAACACCACCTGCTCGGACACCCCCACACGTTCAGGCAACGTTAGCGCATCACTCGCACAGCTCGTGCACGGCGTGTTCGCCGGGGTCTGACTTATCGCCGTCGTGTGGCTGTCATCGGACCACAGCTCCGCCACCATACCGGTGGACGCGACCGCCTCCCTGATCGCCTCTGCTGAGGCGAGGGACTGCGATGCCACATCCATTCGGCCAACTTTGGTATCGAAAGAGAGTCGTTCCTCGCCGCCGACCAACGGACCAACCGCAGCCTTGAGAGCCCGAACCTCATTTTGGCAATCAAGGCCTTTGACCTTGAATCGGGAGACCCGCGCTTGATCTTGCTGGTCTCGGTCCACCTGTGCCGGCATCGTGTCACCTCGATTTTTTCGACGCGACAGTTATATAGACCCTGTAGTCACTAGAGGGTCAAGCGATGCAGCGAACAGAAAAGCTCAGGATCGGCGATCTCGCGCGGGCCACCAATACGAAGGTTGAGACGATCCGCTATTACGAACTTATCGGCCTCCTACCGGCCCCGTTTCGTACGAGCGGCAATTTTCGGGCGTATGCACCCGAACATCTGGGCCGGCTCAGCTTCATTCGGCGGGCCCGCGATCTCGGCTTCACCCTCGATAAGGTTCGTGCACTCCTTGGTCTATCGGACCAGAAACGTCACTCTTGCGAGGCGGTCGATGTGATCGCGCGCGCGCATCTGGCCGACGTCAGCCGTAAGATCGAGGATTTGAAGGCGTTGAGAGCTGAACTCGACAGCATTATCAACCAATGCGGTCGCGGCACGATCGCCGATTGCCGTATCATTGAGGCACTAGCACCAACTAACCGTGCTCAGAGCGATTCACTAAGAGCTGCTTCTGGCCGGTCGGGCACTATTCAACAGCCTCCAATTCACTAATAAGCGTCATTTCCGGCCGAAGGGATCATAGCTCGGCTCCGCAACGCCTTCCCATCCGAACTCTTCCACAACACGCTCAATCAGCGCACGATCAATTTCCGCAGACGATGGCCACGCTCCGCCCTTTTTGGTCTCAACAAGATTAACCCGTCCAGCAAGAATACGGTCGACGTCACTGACAATTCCACCGTTGTCGTCGACAAACAATTTGCCGGCGTGCTCGGGCGGAAGTCGTTGAAATATGTCGCGTGCCTGCTCGATGGCTGCTCGGACCGTGCCCGAAATCGCTGCGGCGGTAACCGGGACGCTGGTCAGCACGCCGGCATCAATATCCGCCTGTCGGAATCCACTCGTGGCAGCAATCTTTTCAACCAACGACAGTGGAGACCAGGACTCGTCCTTTCCGGGCGCCGCCCAGCAAGCATGCCACAGTGGAAGCATGTGCTGATGAATCAGCGCCAGATCGACATAATCTCGCACTTGTCGACGTCCGCCCGCAGCAAGCGCCTTGTTCACAGCGAGGTCCGCCATGTGCAGCCGCCATCCGAACATCTCATCAGGTACCGGCGTGAAGAAATTCCACGACCCCGATTGTACCCACTGTATCCGCGTGATTCCTTCACCCTCACGGGAAACGGACGCCTCAAAAAGCCCTTCAAGAGGCCGCTGAACCTCGACGTCGAACCCAGCACTTCTCAGCGCGTCGATGTCTTTCCCGGCGATAGAAGCGATATCCGCGTCATCTGAATGAAAAAGATCTTGATCATCCGACAGCCTAAATCCGTGTCTTTGCAAGACGCTGCCACCGGCAAATGTGCTTCCCGGTGACCGTAGAGGCATGATCGTCTTGATGACCTCTTTCTGAAAATCATCAATGGGCATTGCTCAGAACTCCGCGGATCTTGGCGGCAAGACGCCACGCATTCATGTCTCCGTAGGTCCGGAGTTGCTGACAAACGGCCTCAAGGCCATCTCGCGTCCTCGGCGGATTGGAATTCCAAAAACATCGGGCTTTAAACCGCGCGAGGGCTTCCGCGTGAAGCGCAATGGCTTCCGACGACAGTTCCTTTTTCTCTCGGAATTGCGCGCGCAACTTCCGAGCCTCCTCCAAAATGCCAGTTCGTGCTTCGGCCGGCACCAAAATTTCGACGCGCACTAATCCGGCGCCGCCTCCCATTGTCCTGTATCGATCTGATCGGTCTTTTTGGCCCATAGTATCAAATATATAAACGTATCCGGGATACGTTTCAAGCCAATGTTCGGGGGCCTCAGTCTCGCTGGATACCTGACCCGCCCTAGCCTAACGGACTGAAAACCATCGCGCGATTCTATTCGGAAATCTGGTTAGCCAGAAACAAGGCGACACCCCAAACTTCACGATCCAGTTAGGAACCGAATCAAAACTGGGACGATGAGCACGGTCGCAAATGATAGAATCAAAATGATACGCGAGTTGAACGACGCGCATCATTCGTGCGGGTATCACTGGAACTTCGGTCCGCCGTGATAGCGGGGAAGGCTTCCACCGTCGTTAGCCATCGGCACGATCTGGGAACTTGGCGTCATTCTGCTGGATGCGAACGCATCACGCGGTCCGCTCTGAGCGGTGCCAATTCTGCTATGTACGGGGGCCGGCCTCGCTTCATTTGGCCAATAGCTCTTGTCGGTGATTGTCGAGCCCGCGTGGGCGGTTGCAGCTGTTGCCACCAGCGGCAACGAAAGTGCGATCTTGAGAAGGTGTTTCGTTAACATTGTCCGGCTCCATTCTTAGAAACGCGTGAAGTGCGCTTCTAAGAATGAGTTCGGAGCCAATCGTCTGCCGGTTACAGGCTCACGCTGACGTGAAGCTGCCTGCACAAAGGTCCTTCACCAGCGCAATAGGCGCGGTCCCAGTGCTGCGCCTGCTAACGTGCACAGCGCAATCGTGCCGCCGTACCAGACCGCAACAAACGGCAATGAATCATCGGTGCAATGAAGCGCATAAGCCATTGCACTGACGCCACCAGAAATGAGGCCGGCGATGGCACCTGTGCGGACGAGATTTGTGGGTGCGGCGCTTCGCACCGCCCAAATGGTAATGGCAAACGGCACGATAGCGGTGATCGGAATAGAAAAAAGGCATTCAAGCCATTGATCCCCGACAATCATTGCATCCCAATGCGAGCGCGGCGCGAATCCGAGGCTGATTGCGGCAAGCAACACAATCACGATGAACGGCATTGCAGCCATAATCGAAGGGGTTTTTTGCTCTCCGCCTGGGGCGCGCCAACCTTGTGAGATAGATCAACGCCACGCCGACAATCACAACTGTGAACACAAGCTTCAGCAACAGGAACGTGAAGGCGCGAGCTGTCGTCAGATCCGGCCGGATGCCCGGCCCGATTAGGATGATGCCGAGCGCGAACACTGACGCGGCCACTACGGCAATGCAAATCGTCCGTACGACCAATCGACGACCGACCGGCTCGACGCTCGCACTCAGCATGGCAACCAGATCGTCTGTTTTCATGTTCCGGCTTCCCGGGCAATCAAGGCAGCCAGTGCCTTGAGCCCACGGTGAATGTTCACCTTTACAGCCAATTCCGAGATACCGCATCGGTCTGCTGCTTCAGCTATGCTGTGTCCGTCCAATTGCTCGCGGAGCTCCGGTCGAGGAGCGCAAACGTCCCACCTGGGAGAAAATAATCGGCCTTGTCGCGATCTCGGCGCCAGCGGAAGGCGATGGCCGCATATCGCCGGTCAAAACCAAGAATATGTCTCAAACTCGGATACGGAAGCCTCGTCGGATCCATCTCAGTTCGCATGTCACCTCAGAGCAGCAGTCCACAGTGTGACGGCCGCGACTAAGTCGGCAGTGTCGATTTCGTGAGCGTACTTCTCCCGCGCCTTATGGCGGGCGGCGACAAAAGCGGGGCGATCCGGGCAGCTTTGAACGAGGCGGGGAACGTCAGGGAGCTGCATGAGGGAGTTGGAACGCTGGGCTAAAGCCGTTTCAGCACGTCACCTACCGATCAAACTGTGAATACGGGCGAGAAGCCGCCTCCCGGCGTTCTAAGGTTGGTCGTCTGGCCCTGGTAAAGTCGAGCCGCGGCCAGAAGCAGACCGCCCCCATATGTGTAAAGCCGTACGTCCGCCTTCAGAAGCTCGGATGATTTGTCGACTCTGACTACTCGTTCGCCTGGCGCCGCAAGAGCCTGGGCGACATAGCTATCCGTCCTGATCTGAGCCCACACGGATCTCGTGAGCTTGTCACCTCGATACGCGGCCTTGCTGCCGTGACCGCCGGCGGGCTTGAAAAAAAGGCGCTTCCTGCTCGTCCATAGCTCATCTGCGTTGTCGGGCGTGACTGTTATCGTTCGCGGAACGCCCGTCGCGAGAGCTCCAATTTCTTCCGGTCCGACGCCGAATTGCCGAAGCTTTTCGGGATCGGAGAGCAAGGTAAGGTTGCGCTTGTCGGCAAAAAGAGCGTGGGCCCGCGGGTTCGGAGTGACGACGACCGCACCGTCCAGATAAGCCGACCTGAGCGCCACATGCTGGGGCTGCACAAGCGCGAAGTCGACGAGGCGATTATAGACAAGGTCGATGGGGCGGCTCGCAAACCGAAGGATGCCCTGATCGTAGAGAAGATGCCGTCCATCGACGACGACGGCCTCAATCCCATGTCGTTCGAAGAAGCGCTGAGCTAGAACGAATTCAGGGTGAAGGTACTGAGCCCTGGGATCGTCGTCGACAATGGCAACTCGCTTCAGGCTCCCAGAGCGCCCCTGCCGTGACCACTCCGCTTGAAACATGTGCAGCACAGCCGGTTCGAACTGATCGGCGTCGGAACGGCCGCGTGTCTGCCGAGCTTCCTGGCAGCAGTTCCGTTGCGCTCGCGCGAGCGGAGCTGTGAGAAAGGCTCCGCCAGCGTTGGTATTAACCTCGATCAGCTTTGGACCGTCCATCGCAATGTGGAAGTCGTACCCCATGAACGCGCCGAGGGGGCCTGGATCATAACGCGCTATGTCAGGCGCCCAGGCGAGGACAGCGTCGCGATAGGCGGGCCGGCCAGATACAAGCTCGATCGACCGCACGACCCTCAGCATCTGCTCGAACATCTGGGTCGAGACGAAGACAGCCACGTTTGAGAATAGGTGAGGGCGCGTCTCTAGCAGAGTTGTGCGGAAGGCAGCGTCGCCCGTCTCCCGTTCGAAAGCCTGACCGAGGACCGCTCTGTCGAGCGTGATGCAGAAGCAACCTTGGTTGAGCCGGTCCCATGGCGCCTGGGCCGGTGTTACTGTGCGCGTGTACTCTTGCTCACTCATGCCCTTGCCGTTTCCGCAGCACCGAAGGGGGTCGAAATCACTCTTGGGTTCGCCTGCGGCACCAACCTAAGCCCATGTCCCATGCCCTTGTCATGCCGTTGCGGAATTAAACACGCAATTCCTCGTCATCGAGACCGATGCTGGGCCAGCTGTCAGGGAATTTCGCAATGTAGGCTTATCACTCCCTTGCCTATGTTGAAAGCTTCCATCGTGGCTCAATGCTGATAGCAACCGGGTTGAGGGGGCGGAAAAAGCTTCTCATCGCGAAGCACAGAGCTACGTCGCGTCTGATCAGTCTGGCGCTTTTGCCGCGTCGATCGCGCAGTCGCTTCTCCGCACGTCGCCGCCGTGTCGTCCATTCGCTGACGACACGTAACGAGCCTCGGAAGCCGTGAGCCTGCAGACGACGCCAGAGCTCCGCGCCGTTACGGCAGCCCGTAGCCCATTGGGCATCGATGAAGGGTAAGTGCGCGTTGAGCGTGCTCTGCCGCGTTCGGAAGATATCCGTGCTCTCGCCTCGACTGACCTGACGAGTGAGTTTACGGCTGTACCCGGTTCGACGGACGATCTCCTTAAGCGGCACGCCATCCTTGACGAGCGCCATGATCGCGGCGTTGGTCTCCTCGCGCCGCAGATAGCCGTATATTGCAGTCGTTCCGCACAGGTGAGCAACTCTGGATTGATCATCGTAGCGCCGATTGCCGTACAGATCACGCGCATCGACCGGCGCACGGCACCGAGGAAGGCTGCGCTCGCGTTTTCCATCAGGTGCCAGCGATCGGCAACCTGGATGACCTCAGGCAGCGCCTTTGCGGCAGCCTCGCCATAGCCGCCGCCACGATCGCGCGATACTTATTTTGATCCCGGGATGGTCGGAAAGCCAAGCCTGCACCGTTGCAATCTCGCGATTGAGCAGCAACCTCACGATCCGCCGTCGCTCCAGATCGCAAACGATTGTTCCGTAGCAATGGTTGTTCCGGAAGGCCCAATCATCAATGCCGGCGACGACCAGAGGCTCGGCCCGCAGGCGGGCGCGTCGCCGGACAACCCGCAGCAGAGTGTCATTGCTCACCGGCAGCATCAATCGCTTGGCGAAGCTTGCCGCTGGTCTCCACCGAGCGCCAGGCCCAGATGATGGACGATGCATTCCAACCTGGCTGTTCGGCGTGACCGCACCGGGACGACATCCTGACCGAACCGCTCGGCGAAAATTCTCCGACGACAATGCGGAATCTCGCACAGGAACCGTCGCGCGATCACCCACAGACGTATCTGCCTACCCGCGCAGGGCAGGTCCGCGACTTGTCTGGCGTATCGGCTATGAATTCGGCGCGACGCCGTCCCGCACAGCGGGCACTCGGCCATCACCGCTTTCGATCGGACAGCTAAAATAGTCTAGTCAGATGAACCACTTACGCTCTCGATAACCAACCCACTCGGCACAAACGACGAGATTCGAATACCGGCTCGCATGTTTCTGATTCCCTCGTTGGAGAACCGCAAGCTCAGCAGAAAATATCATCAGATATGAGTCAGAGCCCTTATTCCATGCCGAAACACAATTAAGGGGCCGATTGACATTGTGGCGCCTCCAATAGACCCCCGCAGCCTTCCCCAACCATCGCCCAATGTCTCTACAGCGGTTACGGCTGGTTAGAAGGTGCGGTCGGTGTAAAGACCATGCGAGTATTCCCCTCCCCTCGAGCTCGCGAGCGGAGGGTCTCGTTCGCTTGGGCTTCGGCCGCGGCGACCCTCGATTGGGGCAGTTCGGTGCGGACCGCGTTGAGGAGATCACGCTCTTCCTTGACCTTGCGGCTTGAGCCGTCGCATCTCGGTCGGCAGCAGCCCGTCATACTTCTTCTTCCAATTGAAATACGTCGCCGGGCCGATCCCCGCCTTGCGACAGATGTCCGCAACCGGCATCCCGTCCGCACCTTGCTTCAAAATAAACGCTTTCTGGGCTTGCGAAAACTTTGAGGCCTTCATCGTCCTTCACTCCTCCCAGCCGGGAAATCGGCGCGAAAAGCTCTAACCAAAAATGGTCCAATTTGGCGGCCTCAGATCACCACCATTTGCGCTTGGCGCTATTTCGAGGCCACGGGGGGTGCCGAGAGGGGCGAGTTAGCTGTCGGGATCTCGTCACTCCATCCATGATCTTTCGCCGAATACCAGTCGCGTCCGACCAGATTATGGGTATTGCCGTGGCTGGGAAGTCGGACGCTCGCCGATGCACCGAAGGCTTGATCGGCGTTTCGCTGCACCAACTGATCGAGAATGAACATTGAACCGATGGCGAGAACGACCGCCGACACTGCTGATATGAGAAAAACGGGCATAGTCATCCTCCTCAACATTTCATTTGCGAGGTGAGAATATGAGCGAATCAATCGAGCGAATTGATCTGCCTCAAGACGGCCGAACGTTGGGAGATGCGGCAAAAGTCATTCGCTAAGGTAAAGCAATTTCGGTAAGGTTTCCTTTTTGACGTTTCTGGTATTGTGGCAGAAGACCATCATCAATCTTACCGAACCGTTGGACAACAACGAACGGTCCAGCGCGGCCCGGCGGGAATCGTTGCGAAGTCCAATAAGTTGGGAGCCTTTGCCATGAACCTGGGATCAACGCCGCGATGGGTCTGGACTGCTGTTGCAGTGATGGCCATCGCGGCTGCCGAATATCTGATGCGACCTCGAATCCAGCACCTAGGTTCAGGACCCGTTAATTTTCTTGCGAAGAGGCGTGTCGGCTGATTCATTGGTGTCGCTGGGAGGCACCGTGATGTCCGATTTGTTTCTGCTCACCGAGGCGCAGATGCGCCGGATCGAACCGTATTTTCCTTTGTCGCACGGGGGTTGCGAGGGTTGATGACCGGCGGGTCATCAGCGGCATCGTCTTCGTCATCAGGAACGGTCTGCGCTGGCGCGATGCGCCGCGTGCGTATGGGCCGCACAAGACGATCTACAACCGGTTTGTGCGCTGGAGCCGCCTCGGCGTCTTCAACAAAATCTTTGCCGAACTGGTGCGCAAGGCCGGCAACCCATCCCGGCTGATGATCGACGCCACCCATCTAAAGGCCCATCGCACCGCCGCAAGTCTTTAAAAAAAGGGCCTGTTCTCTGACGTATCGGGCGCACCTAGGGCGGTCTGAACTCGAAGCTGCACGCCGTATGTGATGGTCAGGGACGTCCCGTCATCCTGCTGCTCAGCGAAGGCCAGATGAGCGATTTCAAAGGCGCGGCTCTGATGATCAACGCGCTGCCGCCCGCGAAGCAGTTGCTCGGCGACAAGGGCTATGACGCCGACTAGTTCCGCCAGGCTCTCGCCGCGCACGGCATGCATCCCGTCGAAGTCAAACCGCAAGACGCCCATTGAACTTGATCGTTTGCTCTATCGCCAACGACACAAGATCGAAAACATGTTCGGAAGGATCAAAGATTGGAGGCGCATCCATACCCGTTACGACAGATGTGCCCATACCTTCATGTCTGCTATTTGCATCGCAGCCGCCGTCATCTTTTGGCTCTGATCAATGAGTCCTGACCCTAGTTAGATTGTCTGAAGCTTCGGAGGAAAAACTCGGCAAGAGCCATATCACGGATTGGCTGTCTCCATCATTTTTCAGACGAACTTCTGGTATATGTGGCAAACGACCTTCGCTTTTCAGCCTTGGCACAGCGCCGTCGAACTGAAGCGCTATCTTCATCGCTTCATAAACGAGTTTCCGCGTATCGAAACGCTCGGCGGCGTGAAGCGAACCGTTTACAATCAATACGATGCAATCGTCCGTCCCTTGATGACTTGGCTGGAGAAACAGGGCGTCCAGTTCGTTCGGAACACGCGGGTGACCGATATGGGATTTGCAGAAGATGGCGGCAAAATCTCCGTCAAGCACCTCGTTCTGGATCAGAATGGAAACAACGCCATCGTTTTGCTCGATGACGATGACCTTGTATTCTTCCAGAATGGTTCGATGACAGATGCATCGAGTCTCGGTTCAATGCGGCAGGACGGTGTTCGAAAAGTCCAACTGCATTCCCTGCCGGATGCCGTACATCACAAGCATGTTTATGCCACGGAGCAGCTCCGATCGGCCACTCCCGGTCCCCTCGAACTCCAAGAATCTTGCCTTTGTCAGCCAGTTTGTTGAGATTCCGGATGACGTCGTGTTCACTGTTGAATACTCAGTCCGGGCAGCGCAGACCGCAGTTTACGAGCTCCTGAAAATTAGGCACCCCGTCCCTCCCATCGCCCGACACGATAAATCGATTAGCATTCTCATTGACACGCTAGAAAAATGCCTTCGCCTGAGAAATGCTATCACGCGCAAATTGAATTACTCGGGTCGGCGACCGGGTGTGGTCTAGATCCACCGCGATCGGATAAGG
>Ga0233439_10001072_pt1 | contig 36586 bp, 35 predicted proteins | sample SI_123_September_6_FD_182713 | JGI IMG/M metagenome (GOLD analysis project Ga0233439, IMG submission 182713) | Seawater microbial communities from Saanich Inlet, British Columbia, Canada - SI_123_September2016_100_MG | ecosystem: Environmental > Aquatic > Marine > Inlet | place: Canada: British... | reverse complement strand
CTTGAAGATTACAAGGTTGATAGGCCAGATGTGTAAGCACAGTAATGTGTTCAGCTAACTGGTACTAATAAGTCGTGAGGCTTGATCTTATTTTTCCCTGCTATTTCAAACTAATTCAATTGTTAAACTATATATCGGAATTAAATTTTCCGGTCTTATTAGCGAAAGGGCCACACCCGTTCTCATTCCGAACACGGAAGTTAAGCCTTTCAGCGCCGATGGTACTGCACGGGTAGCTGTGTGGGAGAGTAGGACGAGGCCGGGCTTTTTTTTAAAACGCCTTCAGCGATCATTGCTGGAGGCGTTTTTTTATGTCTTCCCTGCCCTGTTTTTGAGTCCCTTTTCCTTTTCATCTTCGTCCCATTTTCCTCTGGAAATTACGTTTTAATCCGCACTCATAATTCAACCCTTTTTTGTCCTCTTAAAACTCTATGACAGCCCTAGGAATTATTAAGAATTTCAACGCTTTTTCATTGACAAAAACTACCTGCTTGGTTACTATCGCCCTTCTATTTGACCGAGATTTAAGCCTTGCCCCAGAGTCCGGTTAACTATTTGTTTTTGGGGGTTTAGGAGAGCCTTTGAGGAGAGGGTTCTTATCGTCTGAAAATTTGACAATTGACAGACAGTCTCGGTTTACTGCATTTTTTAAAAACGCCAAATCGTTTCTAAAATTATATGCTTGAGCAATACACAGGCGCCGCAATCATGTTACTCATGTCTCTAGGCATTGCCGGAGGTATGGTGGTGATGACTTCTTTTTTAGGTCCGAAAAGAAAGTTCGCCGACAAAATGGAACCCTTTGAATGCGGCGAAAGTCAGTTGGTTTCCCCCCATCAGCGTTTCTCCGTAAAGTTTTACCTTGTAGCGGTTTTGTTTGTTCTGTTTGACATAGAAGCCATCTTCTTTTTCCCCTGGGCCATTCTGTTCAGGCGATTGGGAATGTTCGGCTTTATTGAGATGCTTTTGTTCATTCTTATTCTTGGTGTCGGGCTTCTTTATGTCTGGAAACGCGGGGGTCTGGATTGGGAGTAAGCCGGTAACCAAGCGGCGGTATTACGCAAAAAGAAATTTTGGGAAAATAAACGATGTCTGAAAAACAAATCATTGAACGTATCAAGAGTCAGTACGGTTCAGTAGTTATTGATAGTCATGATTTTCGAGGTGACCAAACTGTCACCGTGAAAAAAGATTGTGGCAATGAATTTTTCAAATTTCTACGGGATGATGCGGAGTTGGCGTTCAACTTTTTAATGGATATTACTGCCGTTGATTATGTCTCCAAGAAGGATGAACGGTTTGAGGTGGTTTATCATTTTTATTCCCTCAAGCATAATCATCGGCTACGGATAAAAATTCCCGTTTCTATGAAGGACTGCATTGCCGACTCGATTACATCATTATGGAGAACGGCAAACTGGTATGAACGCGAAATATGGGACATGTATGGGATTAAATTTCGTGACCATCCCAACTTGAGACGAATACTGCTTTATGAAGAATTTAAAGGACATCCTTTACGCAAGGATTACCCCATTAACAAACGGCAACCTTTGATCGGGCCGTTGAATTAAGGAATGACCATGCTGGTCGATTTAATCATTACGCTGGTTAAAATCTTGTTCATCTTTGCCGTCACTGTTGGCTTTTTTGCCCCTGTCCTGACTTGGGTAGAGCGCAAGCAGAGTGCTCTCATGCAGGATCGAATCGGAGCAAACCGTGCCGACATTATGGGGTTCACCGCATTTGGTCTTTTCCACATAATTGCTGATGCCTTGAAGATGTTTACCAAGGAAGATTTTATTCCTGATGGCGCCAATAAGATTCTTCACACGATGAGCCCGATCATAGCTCTCGTCCCTGCCCTTCTGACCTTTGCAGTCGTGCCTTTTGGCGGACAGTACACACTCTTTGATAAAGAAGTTAATCTGGTGATTTCAGATTTGGATGTCGGACTGCTTTTCGTATTTGCCATTGCATCTCTGGCAACTTATGGGTACGTCATTGCGGGCTGGAGTTCCAACAATAACTGGTCTCTTTTAGGTTCCATGCGAACCGCTTCGCAGATGATTTCTTATGAAGTCACCATGGGCCTCACCATCATTGGTGTCCTGATGGTTTATGAATCTATGAAGCTGACAGAAATTGGTGCCATCCAGGAAAACTTCTGGATGTGGGGAATTTTTCTTCAACCTGTTGGGTTTATCATGTTCCTGACTGCGTCCATCGCTGAGAACAAACGTATCCCCTTTGATGCACCTGAAGCTGAGTCGGAACTGGTTGCCGGTTATTTCACGGAATATAGTGGTCTCAAGTTTGGTATGTTTTTCATGGCAGAGTTTATAGAAATGGTCACGATCGGTGCGATCATGACTATTTTATTTTTAGGAGCGTGGCATATTCCATTTTTAACTACTGCCACGTTGCTTTCCTGGTTTGACTTTCTCGGCACCACGGGTTCGAATCTCGTAGTGATGTTAATTCAAGTAGGTGTGTTTTTTGCCAAGGTTGTTTTCTTCATTTATTTGCAGATGATAATCCGGTGGACACTTCCCCGGTTTCGTTACGATCAAATAATGAAGTTAGGTTGGAAGATTCTTCTTCCCCTATCCCTGGCTAATATTCTTGTTACCGGACTCGTAATCCTGGCGCTGAATTAAAGGAGTGCCCTTATGGCTTATTACGTTAATAGAAGATCCGAGATGACTTGGTGGGAGAAGTCCTACATCCCTGAAATTATAAAAGGGATGTGGCTCACATCTCGTCGTTTCTTTCATAACTTATTTGGCTTCATTCCTTTTTTCCTGGGTACTGAAAAGGATAGAAGGATCATGACGGTCTATTACCCCGAAGAACAGGTTGAATACCCCATAGCTTACCGAGGTCGCCCTGTTCTGGCACAAAACGAAGATGGACAACCGGCCTGCGTGGCCTGCGGTCTTTGTGAAATTGCCTGCCCGGCTTATTGCATTCATATTGAACCCGGTCAGAATAGCGGCAAGCAAAACCAGTATGAGCGATGGCCCGATGTATTTAATATCGACTACGCTATTTGTATTTTTTGTGGGAACTGTGAAGAAGCCTGCCCGGAAGAAGCTATCTTCATGAGTGACGATTGTGAAATATCCATGCTCGATCGTAAACAAATGCTTTATACCAAGGAGCAACTATTAGTCCCGGTTGCCGATTTGCAAAAACGTATTGAATTCACCCGAAATATGTACGCGAAATGGAACTACTAATCTTTTACCCGCTGGCCGGATTTTGTGTGGCACTCGCCCTGGGCGTTGTCTTTAACAACAGCCCCGTAGGTTCGGCCATTTCCTTGATTGGTATGATGCTGGGTCTGGCAGGTATTTTTGTTTTGCAACAGGCTCATTTTATCGCCATATTGCAGGTCATCATTTATGCCGGAGCCATCATGGTTCTGTTCATGTTCGTGATTATGTTACTCAACTTGAAAAAGGGGGACGACATGGGTTGGGTTGCCAGAGAGAAGAATTTACTGCTCTCGGTATTAACCGGTTTTCTGGCTATAGGAATTTTATACAAGATTTCAGATATCTTGTTTTCGGCAAAGATGGATGCACCGGCTACCCTCCCCGACAGCTTCGGTACGGTGGCTAATATTGGTGAAACCCTGTTTACAGATTTTGTGCTGCCTTTTGAGGTGGCATCAATTCTTTTACTTGCGGCAATGGTCGGGGCAGTTGTCCTGGCTAAAAGCAAACTGGACTGAATATGCTAGAAGATACTGTTCCTTTATCACACTATTTGATGTTGAGCGCGACTTTGTTCGTGATCGGAATCGTAGGCGTTTTAATACGTAGAAACGTCATCGTTGTGTTTATGTCCATTGAAATTATGTTGAACGCGGTAAATATTTCGTTGATTTCGTTTGACCATTATATGAACCTCTCGAGCGGACAGATTTTCAGTTTTATGGTGATGTGTGTTGCCGCCGCCGAAGTTTCGGTTGGACTCGCTATTATTATCGCCTTGCATCGGAATAAACCGACCGTCAATCTGGACGAATTTAACCTGTTAAAATGGTAAAAACGGTATGTTGCTAAAATTAGCCTGCCTGATCCCTCTTTATCCGTTGATCGGATCAATCATCAACGGTTTTTTCGGTTTGAAGATAGGTAAAAATGCCGTGGGGCTTATAGCATGTGGCAGTATGGCCCTGTCTTTTCTGACCTCCGTTTTGGTCTATGTCGGTTTCCTCATGTTGCCGGAAGGGCAACACGTGTTTGAACAGGTGGTTTGGACCTGGTTCGGTGCCGGTGATTTTTCTGTAGACTTCGGTTTTCAAATTGACCCGCTTACTTTGGTTATGATGTTTGTGGTGACCGGTGTCGGTTTCATCATTCATGTCTATGCCATCGGTTACATGCATGAAGAGTTCAGTTACTACCGGTTCTTTGCCTATTTCAACCTGTTTGCTTCCGCCATGCTCCTCCTTGTTATGGGCAACAACTTTTTGCTCATGTTTATTGGCTGGGAAGGCGTAGGGTGCTGTTCCTATTTTCTCATTGGCTATTATTTCGAAAAGAAATCGGCCTGCGATGCCGGCACAAAAGCATTCATCGTCAACCGTGTGGGTGACTTTGCCTTTCTGCTTGCGGTCATGTACATATTCAATATTTTTGGCACCATTGATTTCACTGATGTGATGCACGCCGCCCCTGAAAAACTGATTTATGGCGGAGAAATAGTGACCATCATCACCATGCTATTGTTTGTCGGTGCTACAGGTAAATCGGCGCAGATCCCGCTTTATACCTGGCTTCCGGACGCAATGGAAGGACCCACACCGGTTAGCGCCCTGATCCATGCGGCGACTATGGTAACGGCAGGGGTCTATATGGTTGTCCGGTGCAACGTGTTGTTCAACCTTTCGCCTCTGACTATGACGGTGGTCGCGTTCATTGGCGGGGGCACTGCAATCATGGCGGCTACCATTGGTATGACACAGTTCGATATCAAACGTGTTCTTGCCTATTCCACGGTTAGCCAGATCGGCTACATGTTTCTAGCCTGTGGTGTGGGTGCCTATACCGCCGCGATTTTCCATCTCGTCACTCACGCTTTCTTTAAAGCTTGTCTTTTTCTTGGTTCGGGTAGTGTTATTCACGGCATTCATGGCGAACAGGATATGCGTAAGATGGGCGGACTCAAAAGTCATATGCCCGTTACCTACTGGACATTTCTGGTTTCGACCCTGGCTATTGCCGGAATACCTCCGTTATCAGGCTTCTTCAGTAAGGACGAAGTGCTGTACCACTCATTAATGGATGGGAACATCATCTTCTGGGGAATGGGAATATCTGCCGCCTTGCTGACCGCATTTTATATGTTCCGACTGGTGTTCATGACATTCCACGGTGAGTCACGGGTAGACCCTTCTGTTCACCCCCACGAATCTCCAAAAGTGATGACCATGCCATTGGTTGTTCTGGCTGGCCTTGCTACGGTAGGGGGAATACTGGGAATTCCACTCATACATGGTTGGCATATTCTGCATAACTGGCTGGAGCCGGTTCTTCATTTTGATCTCGCGAGTGCTCTACAGCATTCTGAACATATGCTCCATGAAGCGGGTCGACATGCACCTTCCTGGGCACATCTGCTGGAACCGAAAGAGCACAACCTCTGGATCGAATCCTTGTTGATGTTGTTTTCGGCCGCAGTGGCGCTCACCGGAATTTTTGCCGCTTACATGTTCTATATTAAGCGACCCGATCTACCGGACAAATTCACCGAGAAGCAATGGGGATTGGATCTGGTGCAAAACAAATATTATGTGGACGAACTCTATGATGACGCGTTTGTGCAACCCACCATAGAAGGTTCCAAACTACTTTGGAAGGAATGTGATGCCAAGGGTATTGATGGTGCCGTCAACGGTACTGCCAAAACTATCGGCTGGTTCAGTCGTCAGGCTCAGTCTTTTCAATCCGGATTTGTCCGCAACTATGCATTATTTATTGTTGTAGGTTTTATCAGTCTTTTGCTGGTGATGTTCTAGATGTTTTTAACTTTCATTACATTTCTGCCTTTAATAGGTGCGCTGTTTCTGGTCTTTCTTCCAAAAGAAAATGCTGGAGCCATTAAACAGACTGCTCTCGCTGTCGCGGTTGCAGATTTTCTGCTCTCGTTACTTTTGTGGATTAATTTCGACATAACAACCCATAAAATGCAGTTTGAGTTGAACATTCCCTGGATCGAAGCCTGGGGCATCAGCTATCACATCGGTCTGGATGGCATATCACTCTTGCTTTACGTGATGACCACTTTTCTGACCATGATCTGCGTCATTGCCTCATGGGATATCACGAAACATATCCGAGAATACATGATAGCCATGCTGGTCCTTTCAACCGGCATGCTGGGGGTTTTCATCGCCCTTGACCTTTTCATGTTTTATATCTTCTGGGAGTTCCAGCTGATTCCCATGTATATCATTGTCGGCGTATGGGGCGGCCCACGCCGGATTTATGCGTCCATCAAGTTTTTCCTGTTCACTGCCGTAGGTTCCCTGCTCATGCTGGTGGCCATAATCTGGATTTATTTCCATATTCAGGAAACAACAGGGGTGGCAACGGCCGACATACTCTATATCACTGAACATTTGAGTGCCCCACTCGGCACGCAGAAATGGTTGTGGATGGCCTTTTTTCTGGCCTTTGCCATTAAGGTACCGATGTTTCCATTCCACACCTGGTTGCCGGACGCTCATGTAGAAGCGCCTACTGCGGGTTCCGTCATTCTGGCAGGGGTGCTGTTGAAAATGGGTACCTATGGGTTCCTGCGGTTTAACTTGCCCTTCTTCCCCCAGGCTTCTTACGAGTTTGTTCCGATGATAGCCTGGTTGTCGATCATCGGTATCGTATACGGGGCCTTGGTTGCGATGGTTCAGGAAGACTTGAAAAAACTGGTTGCTTATTCCAGCGTCAGTCATCTCGGATTTGTGATGCTGGGAATTTTTGCGCTGAATCCTTATGGAATTCAGGGAGCGTTGATTCAAAATATCAATCACGGAATCAGTACCGGTGCCCTCTTCCTTTTGGTGGGCGTTGTTTACGACCGACGCCATACCCGATTGATCTCGGAATTTGGTGGACTGGCCAAAATAATGCCAAAGTACACCATCTGTTTCATGATCGCCGCCCTGTCTTCAATAGGGTTACCGGGTATGAACGGGTTTGTCGGAGAATTTCTGGTACTACTGGGTATCTTCCAGGTTAATGGTCTCTGGGCGGCCTGTGCCACCTCTGGGGTTATACTCGCCGCCTGCTATATTCTCTGGATGTTTCAGCGCGTCATGTTCCTCGAATTGAAAAATCCGGAAAACATGAAATTGAAAGATATGAATATTCGGGAAATGATCACTGTAGTCCCCTTGATCATCCTGATTTTCTGGATTGGTTTGTACCCCAAACCTTTCATGAAGACATTTGACGCTTCGGTTACGCATTTGGTCTCCAGAGTAAACCCGGATAATTTCCGGCCGCAAAAAGAGCACCCTAATAACGACCACAAAGACAAACAAAATAATAAACATGGGGAACATGCCCGGCTCATTACCCCTACTGAAATGGCAAGTTTGAACCAGCAACTTCAAATGCCAGCTAATATTAAGGAATAACCGTGGAACCCATTCTTGCACCCGAATCCATTGACCTGATTGCCCTGGCGCCTGTGCTCGTGCTGAGCGTGTTCGCTATGATGGTGCTGGTCGTGGACCTTTTTGGCGGACGAAATAAAACCCTGCTGGTATTCATCAGCCTGGTCGGCCTGCTGATGACAGCAATCAGCGCCTTTGCCAAGAATCCGATTCCGGCTTATTCTTTCAACGATAGTTATATTGTTGACCACCTCTCCTTATTTTTCATTTGCATATTTACCGTCAGTTCCGCACTGGCGATTCTTTTATCGGTGGAATACAACGAGCGCGAAGGCATACGGGCAGGTGAATATTATGCCCTCATCCTGTTCTGTACCGTAGGGATGATTCTTCTTGCTTCTTCCACCGACATGATCATGATTTTCCTTGGCATCGAAATTGTTTCAATCTGCCTGTACGTTCTGGCGGGAATACGGCGAGACGACCTTAGATCCAACGAAGCGGCCTTGAAGTATTTTATGCTAGGAGCTTTTGCGACAGGATTTCTGCTATATGGAATGACTTTGGTTTATGGCTCCACCGGTAGCACAAACCTGTTTAAAATCGCGGAGGTCGTACAGAATCCTGCCGCCCAGTCTAATCCTCTTCTCCTGATGGGACTGGTACTTCTCATAATCGGATTTGGATTCAAAGTCGCCGCAGTACCTTTTCATATGTGGGCGCCGGATGTTTACCAGGGGGCACCCACTCCTGTGACCGCTTTCATGGCTGTTGGACCCAAAGCGGCGGCATTTGCCGCATTCTTTCGAGTGTTTGCGGAAACCTTCCCGGAGCTGGCACCTTCATGGGAAATTCTCCTGAGCACGGTCGCAGTCCTCAGTATGTTTTTCGGAAACCTGGGTGCCATCATGCAGACCAACATCAAACGAATGTTGGCGTTTTCCAGTATCTCGCATGCAGGTTATATTCTCATAGCAGTCATAGCCAAAAACTCTCTCGGCGGTTCGAGCCTGCTGTTTTATATGCTCTCGTATGCCTTCATGACCTTTGGCATATTCGGCATCATTATTATCCTTGGCCGAAAAGGAGAAGAGAATCTGGAAATGAAAAATTATTCAGGGCTGGCTTACAAGCACCCCATACTGGCCCTTAGTATGACCATTTTCCTGCTATCTTTAGGAGGCCTGCCGCCCTTTGCCGGGTTCATCGCCAAGTTTTATATCTTCAGCGCAGCGATTCAGGAAGGACTCATCACGCTCGTTGTCATCGCCGTTCTCAACAGTGCTATTTCTTTCTACTACTACCTGAAAGTCATCATATTCATGTACATGAAAGAGCCTGAAGCTGAATTTAATATCTCGCTGACACCGTTGACCCTCTTTGTGGTTTTTATAGGGGTGATCACAACCGTCAGCCTCGGCATCTTCCCCGGTTCCATCATCGCCCTCGCCTCACATTAACCGACGAGCCGCCGGTGGCAAGTTGTAATATCCTTCATTAGCGAACTAATAATTAGCTCGGCTTAACGAGTCATTGCTACCTGCCTCCCCTGCGTGACACCTCTTCATTAAATTTTATGCCCCGAAGCGGAGACTTAGTAGAAGGAGGAGCTTCAATGGACCCCTCTTTTTCAAAGAGGGGCTGGGGTGATTTACAACCTGTTGAACCAAACTAAGTCACTCTTAGCTTACCGAAGAGTGAACCAATTGAAGCCTCCATTAAACAAAAAAAAACCGGAAGCCCTAACGGACTCCCGGCTTCAATAATACTGTCTACTAAACAGTGATGTATCCCATCACAATGATTTTAACAAATGTTCCAGTGGGTATGTTCGACGTGCTCCAGTTTACTGCAGCACCACTAGTGGAGTTTGCAAGCAACAAGTTCAATCTAAATTTTGAGGCTCCCCCATTTATGCTCTCATTCGAAGCATCGGTAAGAACCGCCAGATTATTCGTTGTAGTATCTTGAATTAAAATAGGAGTTAAAAATGCCCCTGTACTGCTACTACTCTGGGAAACATCGAAATCGAACATAAGATTTGTGGGAATGGCGGGTCGAATCCCAACTCCGTTAACAAAGTCAACAGAAGAACTAAGTGTAGGCGTATTTCCAAAAGTCCCGGACAAACCAGAAATTCCAGAAGTAAAGCCATCAACTCCTGGGCTTCCCGATGTTTTACGTAAATTTTGAATCCTATGCTTAATAGTACCGCCATCGTTTTTGACTTCCAAAACAAAGACTATCTGCCGCAAACCTTTCCATTCATAGTCGGTTGCGTTGAGTGTTGTAAAGTCTCCAGTACTGGCCGTGGTGTCTCCAATAGGGCCGGGTGCAGAAAGGTCTGTACCATCGTCCCATTTGATGCCATTAGCGGAGGCGGAATCAACCACCAACACCTGCCCATCGGTCCCGACAGCCAACGTCTTGTCATCACTGCCATCGTGGGTCAACAGGTCGCCTTTCGTAGTCAACTTATCTTTGGCGGAGATAGTCAGTTTTTGGTTCCCGGTTTGAACCAGGTTATCGACATTGATCCCCGTACCTCCCACCAGTTTGTCATCGAGCTTACCCGATGTGGTATCGGTAGCGGAGACACGCAACGTCTCATCCGCTGTGTTGCCTGCAAAGGACATTGCGCCCCAGGTCAGAAAAACAGTACATAGTAATAATGCTAGCGATATTGGCTTCTTCATGGTTCCTTGCCTCCTCGTTAGAGTATAAAATTTTTAACAATCTCTCACTCTTTCGGTTCGGAACTCCGTAACTTTAGCCTCATTCATTATTGGTCTACCAATAATTGGGCCAAATCCGCCCCAGGCGGCGGTATTACAAAATCTTTCCAAAATAAATTTTTTTTTACGATATAATCAGTTCTTTGGAAAAATATAATCACCGTTTTAACGAGGCAGGTCAAAGATATGAAGATGCATCATCTGGACAAAGAAAAGGTCGAGGCGGTCATGCAGAGGGTGAATGAAGTGATCGACTCAGGGGAATATCCGCCGGATAAAATAGAGGAAATTTTCAAACTTTCGGAAGTGGATGGGGAAAAGTTTCTGGAATGCAAATCCCACCCGATTCAAAAGGAAAAGGTAAACTTTGAATTCGACCCTGAAAAGGGAGTAAGGTTTTTTGATCCGTTCAACTTTTTCACCCGGGGAATCTATAAAGATATGGATGGTTTAACCGTTTGGACGTCGGACAACCTGAAAGAACCCTGGGAATATGATGACAAGGCAGAACCTGAAGCACCTGTTTAGTATTGACTATCCCTGGATGAGCCAACACTATCACGCCTGAGTCAGCCACAACAATCCAATAAAAAAGCCCCGTGCCAAAAGGCGCGGGGCTTTTTTATTTCCTATTCTATTCAGCTTTTTTCCTGATCTTTACTGAAGTCGTAAGAACCTTTTCTCGGAAGTGAAGCGGTAAACATATCGGCCTCATCTTTCATAGCCTTATCTTTAGCTTCGCCTTCTTCTTCGGCTTTTTTACGAATTGCGGCTTCTTTTTCTTCTTCGGTCATATCTTCTTCGGCTTTGCCTTCTTCAATGGCACCTTGTTCGCCTTCTTCAACGCTGGCTACTTCATCCCCTTCCTGCGCTTCTTTCATGGAAGATTTGAAATTTTTAATACTGCGCCCAAAAGCACTGCCGATTTCGGGAAGTTTTCCCGCCCCAAAAATAATCATAATGATGATCAGAATGACCATCAACTCAGGAAAACCGATTCCCATCATAATTCATACCCTCCCAGTATTTGATAATTGGCCCTAAACCAAGCCACTCGAAACTCGCTAATAAAGTCAATATTGATCGAAGATATCCAGTTTATCCTTTTTACAAAAGCAATTACAAGGGGAAAGGTGCCAATCCGTTAAAAATAGAAAGGTTCAACCTTCACGCAGGGACTTTATCGCCTTTTTATAGTCTTTCGAGTTAAAAATGGCCGATCCGGCAACCAGAACACTGGCCCCGGCTTCTTTGATGTCCCCAACATTTTCGGAATTAATTCCGCCATCAACTTCCAACTCAATGGGGTTTTCGTAATTACTCATGATATCACTCAGGTTCTGGATTTTATCGACCATGGAGGGAATAAATTTCTGACCGCCAAACCCCGGGTTGACCGACATCAGTAAGACCATATCGATTTCATGCAGAATCTCTTCCAGTGAAGATAAGGGAGTAGCCGGATTCAACACCACCCCGGCTTTCACATCCTGTTCTTTAATCAATTGAATGGTGCGATTTAAATGTGTGCATGCCTCAACATGAACGGTGATAATATCCGAACCGGCGGATATGAATTCGCCAATATATTTGTCGGCGTCTTCTATCATTAAATGTACATCCAACGGCAGTTCAGTCACTTTTCGGAGAGCCTCGACCACCACAGGACCAATGGTAATATTAGGCACATAATGGCCATCCATTACATCCACGTGAATCCAGTCCGCGCCCGCCTGTTCTACTGCCTTGACCTCGTCCCCCAACCGGGCAAAATCCGCCGATAGGATGGAGGGGGCAATGATTACACCGTCGGCCTTCTGCGCCATGGGCATCCTCCATACAGAAAATAAATTGACCCGAAGCATAGCATAAGCTGAAATATCGTTCCATTTTTATACGGGGAGGATATCTAACTTCTCGCCGATAATATGCCAAAGCCTCTGGCACTCCTGAGCTACATTCTTTATAATGATTGGCTTTACGTCCTAAACTATAAATCCATGCAAATCACCCTCGAAAATCTCCGCAAGAGGATCAAAGTCCTCTTGATGCAGGATCACAATATGCTACTGCTGGCGGCAGTAATTGGGTTTCTGGCCGGGCTTGCCTCGACCCTGTTTCGTTGGCTGATTGGATTCTTTGGGGTCGTTTTTTCTCCAGAAGGACTATCATGGATCGGGATAACCGGTACAACAGTTCCTTTTCTATTACCGCTCATGCCTATGGTAGGCGGCGTTATAACTGGCATCATCTGCCATTTTTTCCCCGATGCCGTAAAAGAAAACGGGGTGCACCGGGTCATGCACGCGGTCGCCTTGAAAGCGGGTAAGATTCGTAAACGCACCTTGCTGACTTGTTCCACCACATCAGCACTAACCATTGGGTCCGGCGGTTCCGCAGGACGGGAGGGACCTACCGTACAAATCGGTTCAGCAGTTGGTTCGGCTCTCGGTAACATGTTTCATCTTTCCCATGAAAGGGTCCAGGTTTTAGTGGGTTGTGGGGCGGCGGCGGGAATCGCGGCATCTTTCAATGCTCCTTTAGCCGGGGTGCTGTTCGCTCTGGAGATCATTCTAACAAACTTCACAATCCATACGTTCAGTCCCATCGTTGTCGCCTCAGTCATTGGCACGGCCACCGGCCGAGCTCTGGAGGGCAACGATATTACGTTTCACGTTCCTGTCCATGAATTGGTCAGCTATTCAGAGATCGGTTTTTATTTGTTCCTGGGGCTTCTATGCGGGTTGGTTTCAAAATTATTCACCACTGCTTATTTCAAGGCGCACGATATCTTTGAAAAGAAGGTCAACATCCCTAAACCCTTGAAGCCTGCTCTCGGAGGACTGATCGTTGGTTTCATCTCTATATTTTTTCCAGCCGTTCTAGGGAATGGATACGATTTCATGGAGAAGGCCCTGGCAGGAGATTTTTTCTGGGGCCTGGCATTTGTCCTGATATTTTTAAAAATCATTAGTACCTCCATAACTCTTGGTTCTGGAGGACTGGGGGGAGTTTTTGCTCCTGCCCTGTTTATCGGAGCCATGCTGGGCTCTGCCTACGGAACCCTTGTGCATGGCATCAACCCTGGCTTCACAGCATCCCCAGAAACTTATGCGCTAGTAGGCATGGGGGCGGTAGCAGGAGCCGTCATGCAAGCTCCTCTGACCAATATTCTCATGCTGTTCGAGTTGACCAATGATTACACCATAATTTTACCGATCATGATCACCTGCATCGTTTCGGCCTATACCTTTAGGGCTTTCGATAAAAACTCGATTTATATTCAGAAACTACTGAAGGAAGGAACCAACATTCAACACGGCCGCGAAGTTTCCATTCTCAATGCTATAAAAGTCAAAGATGTTTTAAGTCAGGATGTCACCATGATTCCCGAAGGCATGCCATTCAGAAAAATTCTGGAGACCATATCCCATTCCAAAAACTTTTATTTTCCCGTCGTCAATAGCGCAGGAGAAATGTCCGGTATTTTATCTTTTCACATGATTCGGGAAATGATTTTTGAGGAAGATCTGGGGGACTTGGTCGTCGCCAACGATTTAAAAGTTTCAACAGTAATGACACTGACACCTGAAAACAACCTCAATCAGGCCATGGAAATATTTGCCAAACTCGATGTGGAACAGCTTCCGGTAGTCCGCCCCGATGATCCCAAACGGGTGATAGGCATGGTCAACCGAGGTGAAGTGGTTGCCGCTTATAATCGCGAAGTGCTAGTCTCTGAATTCGACCGGTAGATTACCGATGTCCCGCGCTCACCCTTTCCAAATTCCACTAACTTTCTTACTCTGTTTGGGAATCCTCACCGGCTGTAGCAACCCAGAATCCTCTGTCCACAGAAGATCCCAGTTTTTGATGGGCACCCTTGTCAATATTTCTATTTACGAAAAAGACAATGATCTCGCCCAGCGAGCTACTCAGAAAGCCTTCAACGAGATAGAACGCATGGAAAAATTGATGAGCACCCATTTTCCCAATTCCGAGATTTCAAAAATTAATGCGTCTGCGGGATTCCAGCCAGTACCGGTATCGCCAGAAGTATTGGAAGTTATCGGTCGAGCTCTTTATTGGTCTGAGAAAACTAATGGTGCCCTGGATATAAGCATAGGGCCGGTACAGGAATTGTGGGCGTTTGATGGCGATCAACCGTCCCTGCCCGATAAAAACTCCATTGAACAGAAACTATCCAAAGTAGATTACCGAAAAATCCAGATCAAAAATGAAACAGTATTTTTAATGGAAAAGGGAATGCGTCTACATCTTGGTGCCATCGCCAAGGGATATGCTGTGGACCGTGCAATAAAAATATTGACCGAGTCAAATATTCATCATGCTCTCATCAATGCAGGAGGTGACCTGAAAACATTGGGCAGGAGACCCGACCAAACGGCATGGAAAATTGGAATCCAGCACCCGAGAAAACCCGAGTCGATCCTGGCATCGTTTTCCCTTACTGAAAAAGCGGTCGCCACTTCCGGTGACTACCAGAAATATTTCGATCATGAAGGAGTCCGGTATCACCATGTTTTGAATCCAAAAACTGGCAACCCGGTACCCGGTGCGATGTCTGCTACCGTCCTGACCAATACCGTGATGGATGCAGATGCCTTATCTACAGCCCTTTTTGTAATGGGTGCAAAAAAGGGGTTGGCATTCATTGACTCCCTGGCGGATACCGAGGGCCTCATTGTCGATCAAAACACATCCCCTCATCTATCCAAAAGAATGGGGGAGTTAGAGAATTTCTCTCTTGAAAAATTTAAAGAGGACCTCAGCCATTAATCCATGTCCGATTTCATTTGGATGGCAACGATCCGGAAACAAAAAGACCAGCATGGGGTCATTCTCTATTTCCTCGCCATAAGCTTCGAAATAAGTCACAAATTGGTCGGGAAAGCGATCGTGAACGATAGGTAAAAATGGCTCTAAAGCTGAGGGGAAATTAAAGAAGGGAATTTTTTTATCGCCTGCGGTTTGCCTTGCAGTATCCTGATATTCTGCGAAATTACAGATACTGACCCATACTGGTTTGGCTCCCTTATTCCGAACTTGTTCAATCAAAGATTCAAAATTTTTGCGGTATTGATTAACAGGCACCCGTTTTCCAATATCAATATTTTGAATGGGGGGAGGTTCTGGCAAACCGACTAACCATGTTTTCATCCATCTAAAAAGCAAAACCTGTCTCATGCTCCAGCCAGTTTTTCCTACCAGGGAGTTTCGCAATTCAAATTGATGTGAGTCAGTTTGATTTGAAGGAGAGGAATCATTCAATCCAAAAGAGAGGATGACCCAGTCGCCTTTTTTCACCTCTTTTAACTCCTGCCCCAATAGTTTTCCCTGGAAAGAAGTAAAGCCAGGTTGAGACAGATTCCGTAATTTAAAACGAACGGAAGAATTTATGGCATTTAATTGTTCAACAAGCAGAGATGAATATGTTTTTTCATAATTCACTCCCCAGCCGAAACTGCTGGAATCGCCCAGCACATATAGTGTTCGATCTATAGCTGTAGTTTTAACCTGATTTTCTAATGGTACGCGAAACCCTGCCGTATCAGAGACAATTGTCCAGGGGGGAAGTTTGTCCACCACAAAGGCGGAGGAATAATTTCGAACCGTTATAGAAATATTCGGTTTGAGCCGGTAACCATAGAGCAAATCAGGTTGGTAAGCATAAACATCTTCATTCACAAATCCCTGGTGTGCAACAAATCTCTGATATTTTTCCAATACCGCAGGGTCCAACTCTTCCATCCAGGAAGGGATTGCATAGGATTTATAACTAAATTCCGGCTCATATCCCGTAAACCTGAGGATCGCCTCGATAAAACCGAAAAAGAAAAATACAGCGCCGACAGAGAACAAAAAAGAACGAATAAATGGTCTTCTTTTTCGCGAATCCACAAACCACCCGAATAAACTAAAGTTTGGAAGGGGAAAATCGTTTTAACAATAGGGAATTCCCAACCACCGAAACAGAACTCAGAGACATTGCCACCGCGGCAAATACTGGCTTCAAAAGGACACCATAAAAAGGATACAAGAGTCCCGCCGCGATGGGGATGCCCATCACATTATAAAAGAAAGCCCAGAAAAGGTTCTGCCTGATTTTCGCAAGAGTTTTCTTGCTCAATTCAATCGCCTGTGGGACAGCTTGAAGATCTGAGGTAACTAGAGTTATGTCTGAAGCCTCCATCGCGACATCCGTGCCACTCCCTAATGCTATACCCACTGTGGACTCGGCCAAAGCGGGAGCGTCATTGATTCCATCACCCACCATCGCAACTTTATGTCCCTGCGCCACCTGCTGTATAATTACGTCCCTTTTCCCAGAAGGAAGGACTTCCGAGATAACATCATCAATATCCAGCTTTTGAGCCACAGCCTGAGCGGTTTTCTGGTTATCCCCTGTCACCATCATTACTTTTAATCCCATCATTTTAAGACGGTGAACAGTTTCTTTGGCATTGGGCTTTAGAGCATCGGTGGTGGTGATAATGCCTTCAACATTCCCATTTAAACTTAAAATCATGGGAGTTTTTCCCTGTGCAGTGAGCTTTTCCAAATCACCATTCACCATAGAAAAATCAATTTCTCTTTCTCTCATTAATTTCATATTTCCGAGCAAAACATTATCATCCCCAATTTTTCCCTGTACCCCAAAACCAGGCAAAGCCTCAAAATCAGAAAGTGTTTCGAATTTGAGTTTATTTTTTTTCGCCTCAGATACTACCGCTTGGGCTAAAGGATGCTCCGAATACTTTTCCAGAGAACCGGCTAACATTAATAAACGGTCAGCAGATAACACTGCTCCTGGAGAAAGAAGTACGTCGGCTACTTCCGGCTTTCCTGTAGTCAGGGTTCCTGTTTTATCAAATATAATCGTGTCCAGTTTTTCCGCCTGCTCCAAAGCCTCACCGCCTTTAATAAGAATACCCATCTCTGCACCTTTTCCCGTTCCGACCATAATTGCAGTGGGAGTGGCAAGCCCCAACGCACAAGGGCAGGCAATAATCATCACTGAAATAAATACCATCAAGGCAAAGAGAAAGGGAGTGGTGGGCAAGGGACCAAAATATTCCCCAAAACTCCACCAGAATGCGAATGCCAGAAGAGCTAAACCTATAACCACCGGAACAAAAATCCCGGCAATTTTGTCGGCTAGTCTTTGCACAGGAGCTTTCGAACCTTGCGCCTGTTCCACCAACTGAATGATCTGTGCCAACAGGGTATCTTTCCCCAAACGGGTCACCTGCATCTTGAAAAACCCGGTTTTGTTTAAGCTCGCACCCATCACCTCATCACCATCTTTTTTTTCAACCGGAACACTTTCGCCTGTGAGCATAGATTCATCAACGGAAGATTGCCCTGTTATCAAGATCCCATCTACAGGAATTTTTTCCCCGGGTCGGACAAGAACGATATCTCCCACTACTAAATCTTCCACGCTTATTTCAAGCTCATTACCCTCCCTTTCAACATGGGCAGTTTTAGGTTGAAGTCCCATCAACTTTTTAATTGCAGAAGAAGCACTGTGCTTCGCACGTGCCTCCATCCAGCGTCCCAGCAAGACCAGCGTGATGATCATGACCGATGTATCGTAATAGACTTCAGAAGTAACCAGCCAATCAGAAAAAAAGGTAGCACAAACACTATAAAAATATGCTGATGATGTGCCCACGGCAATAAGGGTATTCATGTCTGCGTAACCATGGCGGAATCCATTTAGCGCACCCCGGTAAAACTGCCAGCCACAAAAAAACTGTACCGGAGTAGACAAAATTAATAAGAGAATATTCAGCGAATTGGATTCAAAATCAAAAACTGATTTTCCTTTCATGGAAAGGAACATGACAGCCAGGCTGATTACACCGCTAAGAAACAGTTTCAACTTGAGCTGGGCCAGATATTTGATATGACGATCTTCACCCTCCTGTACTGAATCGCCTTGAGATATTTCAGGCAAAAGTCGATAACCGGCCTGGTCCAGAGCTGAACTCAAGGCTTCAAAATCAATCAGAGCGGGAATGTAATCGATCAACACTTGTTCGGTAGCCAGATTCACCTCAACACTATGAACCCCCTCCAGTGATGCCAGTTTTTTCTCGACCCGTGAGACACAGGAGGCACAGGTCATGCCTTCGACAGGAAAGGTCTTGTTTTGTCCGGGAACTTCAAAACCCAGCTTTTCGATGGTGTTGGGGAATTGACTTGCAGATACCTTTTGAGGATCAAACTCAATGGAAGCAACTTCTGCGGCTAAATTAACATGGACGGAATTTACCCCCTCCAGTTCGCCGATCTTTTTCTCGATCCGCGCCGAACAACTGGCACAAGTCATCCCTTTGACAGGTAGAGTGATATTGATTTTGGATTTTTGATCCGACATAGTGAACCCAGGTTAATATACAACACTATATCAGGATACACAGTTTTAGAAAACGAGCCTAACTACAACTGTCAGAAATTCAGATAACATAGAGGAGGGTTATTTACTGCTGAACAACGTTTTCAGGGTAACGGCGCCATAACCAATAAGCAGGAGGGCAATCAGTCCGCTGGAAAATGAGTTTTGGCTCATGGCACTGGTGAACACAAAAATACCCACTCCACTTAAAACCACTCCAAGGACAAAGAAACCAAAGGAACGGTATACGGGGGTTTTACTTTCCAGGTTGTCACGCTTTTGCTTGAGTTGCCATCGCCAGCGAAGGACATAATAAGTCTGGCGGATCCAGTTGAATAATCCGTTATCCTCAACCAAGCTGGTCCGGCAATACATGCATTGGGCATCCGTATTACGATTGGGAAACCCGCAATTGAGGCACAATTTGCTGTCTTCGCTATGGTTTAAAGTAGTTGGCTCTTTTTTTGGCTTATCCATCTAACAACTCCGGGTTTTCACCCTTTATCGGCAGACTTTGTCGAAAGGATTAAAAAAACACTAGAATTCAGGTAAGATTAAATTCTATTACTTATCGATAACACTGTCAATCTACAATGCTTTCGGCTTGGTTGCCCCCAAGTAACGAGAGATTATTATTCACCATTGAACTATATTGCTCAATTGCCTATAATCCAGTTCCCATTTTCTAAAACTTTAAATCTCATTCAAATGATCCGGATTTTTTTCATCCTCTTATCTTTAAGCATGATATCACCGTGTTGGGCTTTGGAAACCCCTAAAGACATGGCACTGATTCCAGCAGGAAAATCTCAAATGGGAAGCAGGAGTTCTCTGTTGGAACTCAAGCCTCACGATCTGTTTAATACTGACCGACACACTCTCGGCCCTGAAAATCCGGCCCATGAGGTTTATCTCGATGCGTTCTATATAGATATATTTGAAGTGACCAATAAAAAGTATAAAGATTTTGTAACCGCAACGGGAACAATAAACCCCCAAGGTTGGGCAAAGTCGGATTTCAATGAAGATCTGCAACCAGTGGTAGGTGTCTCCTGGAAGGAGGCCGTATCTTATTGCAAGTGGAGTGGGAAAAGGTTACCCACCGAAGCGGAATGGGAAAAAGCCGGTCGAGGAAAAAGACCCATCAAATACCCTTGGGGAGACATCCCCCCCGACTCAGAAAAACTGAACTATAATGAAGAGAAAAAGAAAACCACTCCCGTAGGCTCTTACGAAAAAGGGAAGTCCGATTACGGCATCTATGATCTTTCTGGAAATGTCTCCGAATGGGTTCATGACTGGCATTACCCAGAGTACTACTTATTTTCTCCCAAAAACAACCCACAAGGGCCAGAAAAAGGACATTACAGAATTATTCGCGGCGGTAATTGGAGGAACAATGCCGATGATGTCGACCTCACCTATCGCAACGCAACCGCACCGAATATAAGAAATTTCACAGTAGGTTTCCGATGTGCTAAAAACGCCTCATAAATACCAAGAGGCTCTATTCAGGGTTTTTGAAACGGGCCAGGATTCTATCTAGCAGGATATCGGCAATTTCCCGCTTGGGTTTCAAAGGAAGGTTTTCAATTTTTTCTTCACGATCAATGATCGTCACCTGATTGGAGTCGGACTGAAATCCGATTCCAGGTGCACTGATATCGTTGGCAACAATCAGGTCGAGATTCTTTTTCTTCAGTTTCGCCAAACCACTTTCCACGAGGTTCTGGCTTTCTGCCGCGAAACCCACCACCAGCTTACCTGATTTGCGTTTGGTGACTTCCAGTAAGATATCTTTGGTGGGAACGAGTTTGAGAACCAAGCCGGCGGCCCCCTGTTTTTTTATTTTTTCTTTTTCCAGTGTTTGTGGAGCAAAATCACCCACTGCGGCGGACATGACCAAAACATCGCAGTTTTCGAGATGCTCTTGAACCAAACTATTCATTTCATCCGCTCGTTTACAGGGTTTTATATCCACACCTGGCGGAGGCTTTAAATAAGTAGGCCCGCTGATGAGGACCACTTTCGCGCCCCGTGCCTTTGCCTGTTCAGCTACGGCATAGCCCATTTTCCCTGAAGAAGGGTTAGATAGATATCGCACGGGATCAAGGGGTTCATGTGTTGGCCCAGCTGTAATAAGAAACCGGATTCCGTTTAAGTCATCACGCGGATTAAAATAGCCTTTCACCTTATCCAGAATTGCTGACGGTTCGGCTAAACGGCCAGATCCGGTCACTCCGCAGGCAAGTGCTCCAAAAGCGGGATCAACAAAATCCACGCCTCGGGATTTCAGAATATCTATATTATTTTTCACCGCAGGGTGCTCCCACATCCCCTCATTCATGGCCGGGGCAACCAATACCGAACCTTTAAACGCTAAATGCAGGTTGGACAGGGCATCGTCCGCAAGCCCATGAGCCATTTTACCCAGCATGGAAGCAGTAGCAGGTGCCACCACCAGAAGATCCGCATTCTCTGCAACTCGGATGTGTTCCATGTCAGCAGAATTTTGTGAATCAAATAAGCTGTGATAGACCGGATTCCCGGAAAGTGCCGCAAAAGTCAGCGGGGTCACAAATTTACCCGCATTGGCACTCATTACAACCCTTACATCTGCCCCTTCTTTCACCAATAAACGCAAAATTTCTACTGCCTTATAAACAGCTATACCGGCAGATACACCCAAAACAATTTTTGCATTTTTAATTGCTACTTGCATGGTTTTATTATGAGGTCAAAAATAAATAGAAGCACATTTAATCTATGAATTATAATTTAATTATATGTATTAATCTTCGAGCAATCAATATTTTATGGACGATCAAAAAAAATTCAGGATAGCCATTCGAGTTCCTGAAGTTTTTTATGTACTGAGGAACCCTGAATCACAAGAACCAGACAGGTTTATCGCTGAAGCAGAGCTGATAAAAAAGCACCAGGCGGATGAAGTCACCGAGGAACCTGTTTCGCATGAAGTCCAATTAGGACGCGATCAAATCAATACTATTTGCAAAACACTTAGATCCGAATTCACCACTGAGACAAAAAATATATCATCATTTAAAAGTTATATTCATAATCTGAAATCCCACTCCCGCGAAGCGGCCATAGAGGAAGTTAAAATTTTCTTACAAGAAATGAGGGATATTGAAAAGGATTACAAAGGCGATGATATTTCCCAATTTTTCCTCAATCACTGGGCTCAGCATGGAGAAGAACTCTATTTCATATTGAAGAGCATCGATCTGGCTGGGATTCGAATTGTGCGGGACTGTCGTTTATTAGAACAACTGGACGATGAGCAAAAAATTGGGATCTACCTGGAAGCTTTTAAGAATGTAATTATCTGCTAAAAAAAATCCACCCAGGGGAGCTGAGTGGATTTTAAAGAGGCAATCATCCAAAGTGGACCATCATAAAGATCCTCCCCCCTGCCAAATTTAATCAGATTTTCTTTCTATTCCTTTGATAATGGAGCGCCCTTTTGGCGCATGGTTTCTCAGATGTTCACGCACAAGCATCACTGCGTGATTATCATCCATCGCCGTTATGAAAATGCTAAAATCTTCTTCGGAGTTATCCTGTTCATTTATTAAAACACCTTTTACTTTAAAACTGTATTGTTTAGGCGGCATGGTATTCTCAAAGAGGTTTAGAACAATATTACCAGTATATAAACATGAGTCGAAAACTTAAAATTCTTTTAGTCTCTGCAGAAGTTCATCCTTTCGCAAAAACCGGCGGACTGGCAGACGTCAGTGGTGCCTTGCCTCCAGCCCTGAAAAAGCTGGGGCACGATATCCGGGTCATCATGCCTAAATATCCCTGCACCACCCAAGCTGGAAAAGAAATACAAAATCTCAAGGCGGACTTGGATATTCCCGGCTTCAGCCAGAAAGGCACCCTCTTCCAGTCTGAGTTGGGCGACAAGGTCCCCATTTACCTGATCGAAAATAGTGAATTCTATAATCGCAAGCATCTTTATGGAGAACCCGGTTCCGATTACCCCGACAATGTGAAGCGGTTTGCATATTTTTGCCGGGCCGTCTTGGAAGCAACTAAAACAATTAAGTTTAAGCCAGACATCATACATTGCAACGATTGGCACACTGGGCTGATTCCATTATATTTAAAGGCTGACTCATGGTTTTCTCAAACTAAAACACTTTTCTCGATTCACAACCTGGGATATCAGGGTAACTTTCCACATTCAAGCTTGGCAACAACCGGGTTGGATGAGTCCCTATTTCACGAAGAAGGCATTGAGTTCTACGGTCAAGTCAGTTTTATGAAAGGAGGATTAATGTTTGCAGATACACTTGCCACCGTGAGCCCCGCTTACAGTCAGGAAATCCAAACTCCCGAACTGGGTTTTGGCATGGAAGGAATTTTGCAAAAACGTTCCACCCATCTGCATGGAATTTTGAACGGCGTCGATTATTCCGTATGGAATCCAGAAACCGATCCTTTAATTCCGGTCAACTATGGACCAACATCTCTATCTCAGAAAACACAATGTCGAGAATATCTAATGCGAATGTTTTCACTCCGTCTCAATAAAAGGACACCCATTCTTTGCATGATCACCCGCCTTTCAGAACAAAAGGGAATAGATTTGATCATGGAGGCCAAGGCTGTCCTTAACAAATTGGATATATCCTTGTTGATTCTCGGCACGGGTGAATCCCGCTACGAATCTTTTTTCCAACAGTGGAGCAAAGAAAGACCTGACCACATCGCAACGGCATTGAAGTTTGACGAGTCCCTGGGACATCGTATTTTGGCTGGCAGTGATATGCTTCTCATGCCATCCCGCTACGAACCTTGCGGACTCACCCAAATGTATGCCCTGAAATATGGAACCGTGCCTATTGTCCGTAATATTGGCGGATTGAAAAACTCCATCCAGGAATTCAGCGATAAAACGGGAAAAGGAAATGGGTTCAAATTTCCAAACAAAAAATATTTCCTTAAATCCTTGCAGAAAGCATTATCCTGTTTTAACCAAACCAAAACCTGGGAAAAGCTGATGCGGAATGGTATGGGAAAAGACAATAGTTGGGAGTGTTCAGCCAAACAGTATTCACGTCTATATCAAAAAATCCTTCGTTCCTGAATCTGAATTCAACACGGAGTCCCATTTCATGACAAAAAGCAGTATTAGCCTTGAAATACTTCAGGAAGTCACCCGGATCGCAAACTCCACACTGGATCTGGATGAAACCCTGCAAAAAATTATCCAGGTTATTAAAAATAAAATGCATATGGACGCCTGCGCCATATACCTGATTGATGAATCGGATGGACTCCTGCACCTGAAAGCTTCCATGGGCCTGCCCGATGATGCCAAGCGCATTAATTTAAAAATAGGACAGGGAGTAACAGGTTGGGTCGCAAGCCAAGGAACTTCTTTAGCCTTGAGCGAAGCTATGCAAGACCCTCGGTTTGTCTATTTCCCGGAAATCGAGGAAGAAAAGTTTAACTCCATGTTATCGGTACCCATTCGAGCCGATTGCCCCTCTCTTGGAGTCATCAATGTCCATATCGTCGAAAAAAGAATGTTCCGATTAGAAGAAACCACCGTTCTGGAAACCATCGCAGGGCAAGTCACCGGTTGTCTGAGAAACGCTATCCAGTTTCATCAAAATCAAATGATGTTAAAGGAAACCCGAATTTTATATGAGATCAGCCTGGCCGTTCAATCCACCCTGAAACTGGAGCACGGCCTTTGGGTCATTCTCAGCGCGATCACTATGGGTGAAGCAGGAGGATTCAACCGAGCAATGCTTTTTACCGTCAACGATAAAACTCAATGCCTTCAGGGGATTATGGGCATGGGACCGGATTCCCAAGAGGACGCTGTGAGAATTTGGACTGAATTGGACAAAAAAAAGGGAAGCTTGCTGGACTGGGTCATCAAAGAAACGCAAAGTGAACTCAATAGAAATTCAAAGTTCAATAATTTTGTTTGCGGATTAAATTATCCCCTTAACACTAACAATAATGTTCTGTCAGAAACTGTGTTAAAGAAGAAACCCATTAACATTTCAGATGCAAAAGAACATCCACTTGTCAGCCAGGAGTTTATTGACGCACTGGGCACAGATTCTTTTGCAACGGTTCCTCTTATCGCACATGAAGAAGTACTAGGAGTTATTTTGGTCGATAACCGTTATGACCAAAAAAAAATTACAGAAGAAAACCTGAGGTTTTTGACGCGCTTTACAGTTTACGCCAGTTGGGTTATCGAAAACTCCCGCCTTTTCTCTAAACTGTTGGATACCAACCGCGAACTACTTTCCATGAAGGAACAACTGGTCCAGGCAGAAAGGCTATCAGCCTTGGGGGAAATGGCCGCAGAAGTCGCCCATGAAATCAAAAACCCTCTGGTTTCTATTGGAGGATTCGCTCGCAGATTAAAAGATAAAATGAATACCCTTTCAAAAAAATGGGATGACAGCGATGATTTAAAATCGGCCGCCAACTATTCTGAAATCATATCCAAGGAGGTGGAGCGCCTTGAAAGATTGCTGAAAAACACCTTGATCTATTCCAAATCCGGCGCACTGGAAACGGAAGAATGCCAAATCAATAAATTGGTAGAAGAATCACTTTATTTATTTAAATCCGGGCTTTTCGAAAAAAATATTAATCTGGTAACCCAGTTTGAAGAAGGTCTCCCCCTTTTAAATCTCGATCACCAGAAAATCAAACAAGTCCTGATAAACTTATTTTATAATTCCCTGGAGTCCCTTTCCATAGGTGGAATGTTAAATATTCAAACCTATCAGGAAGACTACGCACAAAAACAAAAAATGATCACAGTAAGGGTTGAAGACAATGGTGGAGGTGTGCCCCAGGATATTTTTGAAAATATTTTTAATCCCTTTTTCACCACCAAGCATAGTGGAACCGGACTCGGACTTTCCATATGCCGGAAAATCATTGAAAACCATGGAGGAAGCATTCGAGTAGAAAACCAGATAGGTAAAGGAGTTACCGTATATCTCCATTTACCATTGCAAATAGGCCCCGATTATTATAAAAACTAATGTTCCTCTGACATGCTAAATCAATTGGGTTCCAATTTTCTGTAACGATTAATCATTATCCAAATAAACAGGCAGATGAAATCAATCCTCGTTGTCGATGATGAACAAAATATCAGGTTTCTCTATAAAGAAGAGCTTGAAGACGATGGCTATAAAGTTTCGGTTGCGGCTACGGGTGAGGAAGCTTTAAAAAAATTGGACAAAAGTATTCCTGACCTTATTATTCTGGACATTAAAATGCCGGGAATGGACGGAATCGAAGTCATGCGGAAAATAAAGGATGAAAAAGGCGATATTCCCATAATACTCTGCTCGGCCTACGGACGCTACAAACAGGACTTCAGGGCCTGGGCCTCGGATGCCTATGTCGTCAAATCTGCAGATCTCCGAGAACTGAAACTCACCATCAAGGAGATTCTCAATCAGCGGATAGCGGGTTGATCAAATAAAATGAAAACCATCGAACCCAGGTTTATTGCCGTTGAAGGATCTATTGGTGCTGGTAAAACATCACTGGTAAACCTTCTTGGCGAACAATATGAGTCTCGGGTAATTCTGGAAGATAACGATACTAATCCTTTTATTGCCAAATTTTATGAGGACCGCGAGTCCTATTCCTTTCAAACTCAGGTTTTTTTTTTACTAAACCGATTTAACCAGTACATGGAACTGGCTCAGAGAGATTTGTTCAATTCTGTGGTGGTAATCGACTATCTGTTCCAACGAGACAAAATATTTGCCCAACTCAACCTGGAAGATCATGAGTACCGTTTGTATGAACAAATTTTCAATTTAATAGGCTCTAAAGCCCCAAAACCTGATTTAGTCATATTTTTGCAAGCCAGCACAGAAGTGCTGATAGAGAGAGTTTCCAAACGAGGCAGAGATTATGAAGCCTTTATGGACCCCGATTATCTCGATTCGGTAAATAAAGCCTTCAATAATTTCTTTTTTTATTATTCCGAAACACCACTTTTGGTCATAAATACCAATGAGATCGACTTTGTTGAAAAAAAATGTGACCTAGAAGAGTTGATTAACAAGATCAACAGTCATAAAATAGGTAGAGAATATTATAACCCGCTTGGATCCTGACGGACCGGGACGGAGTAAGCTTCATAAACCAAGGTAAATGCAAATCGGGGACCCCATTGGCGGCCCTAAAATTACCACTGCATTTTCCTTAAATGTTACGCTTCTCCCACGGCATTTGCCGATGGTTTCTTTTTTTAGATTCCTCCCCCCTTCGTTTGCCCCAAGCCAAAAAACATACCCGACCATGCATAAAAGACCTGTCACCGTACCTGATATTTCCGGGCGAAAAAACTCAGGAAAAAAAATCACTGCCCTGACTGCCTATGATTACAGTTTCGCAAAACTTCTCGATGAGACGGACATAGACATTATTCTTGTCGGAGATTCTCTGGGAATGGTTTCCCTCGGCCATGAGAATACCCTCGCAGTGACTCTGGACAATATGATCGACCATACTCAGGCAGTGAAAAGAGGCACTCAACGCGCTCTGGTAGTGGGCGATATGCCTTTCATGTCTTATCAGGTTTCAATAGAACAGGCAGTCACCAATGCTGGCCGCCTGATTCAGGAAGGCGGGGCATCTGCTGTCAAACTGGAAGGGGGCGCACGCATGGCAGACCGGGTTCAGGCGATTGTTCAGGCAGGAATACCCGTCATGGGCCATATCGGTTTGACCCCGCAATCAGTTCATCAGTTCGGAGGCTATAAGGTACAAGGTAAAAATTATTTTGACTCCCGGCAAATCAGGCAGGACGCAAGCGATCTGCAAAATGCCGGTGCCTTTGCCCTGGTCTTGGAGGGAATCCCCGGTGAGCTGGCAGAAGAAATCACTAAAGGGCTAAAGATCCCTACTATAGGAATTGGAGCAGGCCAGAAATGCGACGGCCAAATTCTGGTTCTTCATGATCTTTTGGGACTGAATCAGGACTTCGTGCCCAAATTTGTAAAACAATATGCTCAAATGGCTGACAACCTGAAGAGCGCAGTCTCCGAATACATTAAGGAAGTCAGGGATGAAAAGTTTCCAGGGCAGGAACATACTTACCACTCAAAACAGGGGAGCCTCAAGCAAGTCAATGATTGAGACTAAAAATAGCACCCGGCGAGTGACCATGATTTCTTCCATTTCTGAAATGAAAGAAGTCTCTCAATCCATTCAAAAACAGAACCTGACTATCGGCTTGGTGCCCACTATGGGTTGCCTCCATGAAGGCCACTTAAGTCTGATCAAAAGATCCCTGGAATCCTGCGATAAAACGGTAGTCAGCATTTTTGTTAATCCGACCCAGTTTGGCCCCAATGAAGATCTTGATTCCTATCCACGTCCGTTAGAAAGTGATATTGAGAAACTGGATGAAATGGGAGTGGATATTTTATTTCATCCCAGCAAAGAAGAGATGTATCCGACAGGGTACAAAACCTTTGTAGAAATAAAAAATATTACTGAACAATTATGCGGAAAAAGTCGGCCTGATCTTTTTCAAGGTGTCGCCACCATAGTGTTAAAGCTTTTCAATATTATTCAGCCCCAAAATGCTTTCTTTGGCGAAAAAGACTGGCAACAACTGGCAGTTATAGAAAATCTGGTCAAAGACTTAAACCTTGATGTTGCCATCATACGTGTACCTCTTGTTAGGGAAAGTGATGGCCTTGCCATGAGCTCCAGGAACCGATATCTATCAGTACAAGAAAGACAATCCGCACTGTCTTTATCGCGTACCCTGCAAAAAGCCCAAGACCAAATTCGACAGGGAATCACATCAGCAAAAACTATAAACAACCTGATCCAAAAACGTTTGTTAGAGACTGAAGGCGCTAAAATCGACTATATTTCTATTTGTGATCCTGTAAATTTTAAAGAAAAAGAACAAATTCGTGGAAGGACGCTAATTGCCCTCGCGGTAAAGATCGGCCCTTCACGGCTTATTGACAATTGCATTATTGAGGAAATCTGATGCAAAGAACCATGCTTAAATCCAAACTTCACCGTGCCCGGGTAACGGCTACTGAAATTGATTATGAAGGCAGTATAGCTATTGATGAGGATCTTTTGGATCGAGTAGGCATTCTGCCCCTTGAGCAAGTCCACATCTATAATATTAATACTGGAACCCGGTTTATTACCTATGTAATAGCCGCCGAACGAGGTTCTGGAATCTTTTCAATCAATGGAGCCGCAGCCCGTCTGGCCCAGATTAATGATCGCATCATCGTTGTGGCTTATGGTATTATGGATACTGATCAGGAAAGCCACAAAGCTCAAGTTGTCCTCCTTGATGCCGAGAATAAAATTGTGGGGAATTAAAAGAAATTTTGCTTTCCTGTTCCGAAATAAAATCACCTGATTTATTTAAATAGTAAGAGGTTACCTTGACCGATTTATTTATATACGCCGCCGCAGGATTCATGGTCTGGATGTGTCTGGATTGTATTCAACGCCGTGAACATTTTATATGGATCATTATCATGATCATACTTTTTCCCGTAGGGGCAGTGGCCTATTTCTTTGTAGTTAAAAATCGAGCAGGAGAAAGCAAAGCTCCTCAGGGTTTTTCTCCCACTCCAATCCGTAAGGAAGTTGAAACAGAAGAAACCCTGCAACTTAAGGAACTGATCGGAAAATTCCACAAAGCCTATCATTACGAAAAATTAGGGCAGGTTTATATGGAACAGCAAAAATTTGAAATGGGCATTCCCCAGTTCGAAGAAGCCATCCAGCGCGACCCGGAAATGCTGGAAGCGCGTTATGGCTTGGCTAAATGCCTTCATGGACTTGGCAATTATGAGGATGCTGGCATTGCCCTGGAGAAATTGACCTCCATTGATAAAAAATACGATTACGGCAATGCCATTTTTGGACTTGCCGAGTGCTACCGGTTATCCGGCGAAGAAGAGAAAGCCCTGGAAACATACGGTGAAGTAATAAACTCCTTCCACTTTTTCAAAGCCTATTACCATTACGCCCGTCTTCTCGATAAAAAAGGAAAAAAACAGGAAGCCATCGGCTATATGAAAAGCATTGTGGGTTCTTCTAAAGATTTGCCTGATTATAAACTGGAAAAAGAGCGTTTCTGGATTGATGAGGCTTCCAAGTTTTTAAGAAAAAATGGCATTGAGCTGGCCTGAAACATTCTCTCGACCCTACAAGCCACCATTATAAAATCTACTGGTGGGATTCAACATCATGACAATTCTTTCTGAAAACCTAAGGACCATCCGGAAAAAACTAAACTGCACCCAAAATGCCATTTCAGAAGTCTTGGAAATTGGTTTCAGAACCTATGTCAGATATGAAGCCGGAGAAAGAGACGCTCCCGTTTCGGTCTTGGTCAAACTAGCCAAACTGGGAAAAGTGTCGCTAGACCGACTCCTTACGACTGAAATCCTCCTTGAAGATCTCCACACCCCGGATCAAGAAAAGCCTCCGTCCACAATCAAAAATGCGGAAGTAATCGGAGGAGGGATTGAAGAAGGAAGATTGATGTTTAAAGGATTATTGAACGACCATTTGGTAACCAACAATAAAGAAGAGCAAAAACTTCTCACATTATTCCGCAAAGCCAGTCGTCCCAATCGAGAAAAATATCTGCTGGATTTAGAATGGCAGTTCAATAATACCCGAAGACCCCGCATGACAACCGCCAAAAAAATCCCCCGCAAGGTAGAAAAAGAGCAGACTGCAGTAAAACTCAAAAAACTCGCCAAAAACATCAAAAAAATTACCGTCCGCGGCTAACCGGGCACCGCCCGGTGGCGACTAGCAATAGCTTTATTGGGTTGGCTATGTGTTATCTCGGCTTAATGGACCCCTCTTCCTCGAAGAGGGGCTGGGGTGATTTGTAAACGGGTCCCAGTTTTCCCCCTTGATTATGTTCCTTCATCAGCTTTCATGCCCCGAAGGGGTATCAGGGGGAATTGGGCAAGATCTGATTGGTCAGCCGAGACAATTCTTTGCCAGCTTGATGGGCTATTGCTCGTTGGCCGCGGCGCCTTCGCCGCTACTTGCGGAGGAATTTTTTCAGGATATCATCCATATCGAACAACAAGGAGATGGGTCTGCCGTGCGGGCAGGTATACGGCATGGAGGTTTGCTCCAGGTCGGAGATCAATTTTCTTATCTGATCGAGGTTGAGAGGATGGTTAATCTTGATGGCGTTGCGGCACGACATCATGATTAATACCTGCTCATATTTTTCATGCAGAACATCTTCATGCGCTCCTTTGGGGAGAAGTTCAATCGTTTCCCGCAAAAGTTTTTCATGGTCGCCGTTTTTAAGAATTGCCGGAACCGACCGGAGCAGAAACTCATTCTTTCCAAAAGGTTCGAGTTCCAACCCCAGTTCCAGCAATCGCTCCAGATGAGGACTCAGTAATTCGGACTCCCCCGGAGAAAGCGCTATGGCAACGGGAAACAGAAGCTTCTGAATTTCTACCTTACGGTTTTTAGCGGCTCCGAGAAATCGTTCGTACAAAATCCTTTCATGGGCCACATGTTGATCCACAACCAACAAACCCTGCTTGCCCTGCATGATGATAAAAGACAGATCCAGTTGCCCGAGTGGCTCGAACTCGGAATAAATCAAATTAGCCACCGGTGTCGGAGCCTTATCAAACCAGGTCACCTGTGATGTTGCGGAATCTGACCCTATCATTGTTCTCAATACTTGAGAAAGGTCTCCCTGATGCGGCTTATCCACCCATGAGGGTACCTGATAGCTGGGTCGTGTTGAGGGTGGTATGGGATGGCTTTGCAGAGGGATATCCTCCTCTTCACGTGCACTTAAATCCACCGATACCTGCTGATTATTTTCCAGGGCCGAGCGCACCCCATGAGCCACAAATTGATGCACATCCTGTTGAAAGGCGAAACGTACTTCGGCTTTGGAAGGATGAACATTTACATCTAACAAATGTGGGTCCATCGTCAAATAAAGAAACATTACCGGATGCTGACCTTTCGGCAACAAATGGCTATAGCCCTGTTGAGTGGCGTGTAAAATGACTTTGTCCCGGACAAAACGACCATTGATAAAACAATATTGGGCCGACCTGTTAGAGCGAGTGTAAACAGGACTCGACACATACCCTCTTAATTGGTATTCCCCTGATTGAGCCTCGACCTCCAGCAGATTTTTAGCGAGATCGGCCCCAAACAGTTCAGCGATCCGATAATGGAGTTGGTCAGTGGGTAGAGTGTGGATCACCTCTCGGCCATTATGGGTCAAATGGAACTGAATGTTTGGGTTTGCCAATGCCTGTTGCGTGACAACCTGAGTGATGTGAGAAAATTCTGTTGAATCCCCTTTTAAAAACTTACTGCGTGCAGGAGTCACATAGAATAGCTGGGCGATTTCAAGAGTCGTTCCTTGCGGACAGGCAACATCCTTTTCTTCTAATATTTCACCGCCTTCCACCACGATCAATCTTCCGCCTTCACTTTCGTTCTGAGCACTGGTACAACGCACTTTAGCCACCGAAGCGATACTTGCAAGAGCTTCCCCGCGAAACCCTAACGAACGAATGGTCTGAAGATCTTCAAACCGCGAGATTTTACTGGTGGCATGGCGAGAAAAGGCTAACCGACATTCTTCAGGAACCATACCCATTCCATTGTCCATAATCCTGATTTTCTTTTTTCCGCCCCCTTCAATATCCAACCGGATTAATGTTGCTCCTGCGTCTATGGAGTTTTCCACCAACTCCTTGACCACAGATGCGGGACGCTCCACCACCTCACCCGCCGCAATCTGATTGGCCAGGTCTTCTGAAAGCACACGAATTTTGGATGATAATTTTTGTGGGGAAACCGACATGAAAATCCTTGAGTTTAATCGCGAAAGGTCCGATTAATTTTTTAAAGCAAATCAGAATCTATTGCAAGTCAATTGGTGATATGATTGGTGGAGTTGAAATTGGGAGACACCCTGTTGGACAGTCATTTCCTCGAAAAAAATATTAAATCCTTGAAAACCAGTGTTTCCCGGCACGGAAACCTCTCAGCAATCCTTCCCGAAAAAATCTCACCGTTGACAACCACTTCGGGTCTGCCTACGGTTCGCTACGACAATATCCTGCTCCATAGCAGTTATGACCCAGAGAAAGAGGCTCAGCGGTTCACCGAGAAACTTCAAACGGGAGCACGTGTGTGCCTGTATGGGTTTGGGCTAGGTTATCATCTCAATGCTATTCTGGATAAAATTGGTCCCAGCGGATTTCTTCTTGTCATGGAGCTCAACCCCGATATCCTCCAAGCGGCCCTGATATTGAGAGACCAGACACGAATTTTTGAGGACCCTCGTTTTCAATTAATTTTTGGAGAGGATGAAGCAATCGTTTCCCGTGAAATATCTGATCAGATGGAACGTTTAACAGGGGACCCTACCGACCCATTTGAGGTTTTATTTCACGCGCCTTCCTTCAAGTGCATTCCATCAAACTTTCCTTCCCTCACCAATGCTCTGGAAGTTTTATTGCTTGAGCGCCGGTTTCCGGCAATATTCGGCAGTCTTGAAAACTCCAATTTTTTATTAAACCGTGAAATCATAGCAAGCTCTCCAGGAATTAACGCCCTCAAGAATTCGGAAAAAGGCAAACCAGGCATTTTAGTCAGCGCCGGCCCCTCTCTCGACCTCGCGCTTCCCTATTTGCATCGCCTCCAAAAAGATTTCTTAGTCGCTTGCGTGGATACTTCTTATCCCATTCTCATAGAAAACAATGTCCAACCAGATTATGTGCTTTCTCTGGACCCGCAGATAGATAGTGCGGCGCACTTTATGGATTGTCCTACCGAGAAAACCAGATTAATCTTTACTCCCAGTTCCAACCATAACGTTCTTAAATTTTTTTCCGGAGAATGCTATGTGGTTTTTAAGGACGGACATCACCTTTCAAAAGATAACGAATCCACTACGAAAGAAAAAGGCACCACACGGGCAGGAGGATCGGTCGCCTGCCTGGGGCTTGATGCCTTGATCCACTTAGGGTGTGACCCGATTTTTCTAATCGGTCAAGATTGTGCCTTTTCTGGGAATCGTTATTATTCCAGTCACTCCCAGTTTAACAATCAACTTCAAAGCAAAATCAGCAGAACAATGTCCCTTGAAAAATTACATCTGGAAAAAGCCGGGGAGAAAAAACAGCTCTCAGTAAAATGCGCGCATGATAATTTTCTACTTACTGACCAGGTCATGTATAGTTATCTACGTACCCTCGAACATATAATTCAAGCTAACCCAGATACCCGTGTTTTTAATCTGTATTCTCATGGTGCAGAAATTGAAAATGCTCCGGCCGTAGGTTCGGTCAACGAAATGATGCGCCAAGCTTTTATTCCCAGAAATTAAAATTCATGCCGACCTTCGTAAAATATATTCCTCATTTGAGTATTACTGCCCTAATCATTTTTCTCGCTACGGACTATTTTTCTCCAAATCAAAAAGCTGTATTAATCCCTCCTCACCCTGAAGAAGCCAAAACGAAAGTTGAAGGAAGTCATGCGGGAGACAATCATATGGAAGGAAGCCATAGTGATGATGACAACCTTTCACAAGAAGAACGGGAAAAACGAATGGGTATATTCCATTACAACGAAGGAAACCGGCTTTATCAGGAGGAAAACTTTTCCGAGGCCATCGTGAATTACCAAAAAGCCCTGCATCACAACAAAGGATTAAAGGAAGCTCTCATTAATCTGAGCACGGCCTATATGAAAAACAAGATGTACGGGAAAGCATTGGAAACGCTCCAGTCAGGTCAAAAGCAATTTCCAAAAGCCGCCCTAATCGATTACAACTTTGCCTGCTATTATTCTTTAACCGAAAACCTGGAGTCTGGACTACTGGCCCTGAAAAATGCAGTGACCAAAGGTTATAAACAGTTCAGCCAAATAGAAAGTGACCCCGACCTCACCAACCTCAGGCAATCAGGCGAATACAAAGCCTGGATAAAAATGATGTCTCTTCCAGCCAAAATATGATTTCTGAAAAACCTGGTCCACCCTGTTTTACGATTCTGACAGACAAACCTGACCCGAAGAATTAATCTTTAGCCCCACCTTGCCGCTCAGCAAGGAAAGCATGGGGGTCCCTATAAATGCTTTCCGCCATCCCTGAAACAGAAAATGCTCTTCCATATTATTTTTTTGCTCGAAGTGAGTCACAAAACTGTGAATCTGCTTTCTGTCGGCAAGAACACTTGGCTCAATTTTCAATTCTTCAGATCGAATTTGAACATAAGCAGAGAGTAATTCTTCTACACCACGAATGGTGGTGTGCCCATTATTGTCCGGAAGGACTGTGAGATCTTCATCCGGAATTTTCATAGCACTTTCAATCACAGATAAAATAGAGGCACCACTCTTTGCCGATTCCTTCTGGTGGAAGCCTCTGAACTCGGACAGCACTTTCAAATCTTTCGGAATTTTTCGGGCAAATTCCAATAAGGTTTCATCCATTACGATGTGCTTGGGTAGGCAATCCCGTTTGACCGCTTCTCTTTCCCGCCAGGCAACAAGTTCCTTGAGCACCGTCAAGTTCCTGGGTTTCAAGCTTCTCAAGTTTTTAATTTTCATTAGTCGTTTCTGCGGGTCCGGCAAAGCAAAAGTTTTGGGGTCTTCCCAGGCGAGAACCTCTCCTTTCACCCAATCTAGGCGATCCATCTTTTTTAATTTTTCTATCAGCTTATGGTAAACCGGTACCAGATAACGGACATCGTCAATGGCATACTCAATTTGGTTTTTGCTTAAAGGTCGACGGCACCAGTCGGTATAAGTTTCGGACTTATGAATAGTTTTTCCTATAGCCTTGTGAACGATCTTGGCAAAGGAAATCTGAGCCCCCCATCCCACTAATGCGGCGGCAATCTGAGTGTCAAACACTGGAGGAATGACCTGACCACAGAGACGCACCAGAATTTCCAGATCCTGACGTGCGGCATGAAAAATTTTAATTTTTGAAGGGTCTTTCAGCAATTCCAATAATGGGGTTAAGTCAGAAATCTTAATGGGATCAATGGCGGCAAAATGCTCTCCACTGGATACTTGAATTAACCCAATACGATGAAAATAAGTCCTTTCCCGGACAAACTCTGTATCTACCGCTAGAATTTCAGCAGACTGCAGGTTTTCGCAAAATTCCTTCAACTTGTCTGCAGACGTGATATACATAAATTAACCTAAAAGTCAGTTTGAAATTGAACCCGCCACCCATTCTCTTGAAAGTGGGATTATAGGGGAATCTGCCCTGGAAGAATAGGATGAAAAAAATAATCCAAGAAAACACCCGCACTCAAAATATAAAAAAAGGCGCAAAGCTCTTTAAGCTCCGCACCTTTTTTATTCAATAAAACCGGTTAGAACATTTACAATCAACGATCTTCCAGTTGATACTCGTCCTTTAATTCTTTTTGGTTTTCCATATCCTGGGACCGATTATCCTTGTCACCAAAGTCGATCAAATTCTGTTCGCCATGCTTCCAAAATCGGTTGCTTAGCTTTTTTGAAGATATCACTTTTTTTAGATACCCTTTGGCGTCGAAAATCTTCACTTCATAGAACATAACGCGCCCTGCCTCCAAAAAAAAGTCATCAATGCCTTATTTTCCGGAATCCCCCCTCTTACAAAATAAACCAGATAAATAAGATTTACCCTGCAATCCAAGTTAACCTTAAAATCAAATTTAATATTTGTCAAGCAAATAAGTCCAATTT
>Ga0233439_10001071_pt1 | contig 36588 bp, 35 predicted proteins | sample SI_123_September_6_FD_182713 | JGI IMG/M metagenome (GOLD analysis project Ga0233439, IMG submission 182713) | Seawater microbial communities from Saanich Inlet, British Columbia, Canada - SI_123_September2016_100_MG | ecosystem: Environmental > Aquatic > Marine > Inlet | place: Canada: British... | reverse complement strand
CTTCTTCCGTTGATACCCAAGGATCATATACATCAACATGGCAGTCGTATTCCTCCAGTTCCTTCACCACATCGACTACCCGGGTATTTCTTAAGTCCGGGCAGTTTTCTTTAAATGCAAGGCCCATAACCAATACTTTGGCACCATCAACTTGAATGCGTTTTTTAGTCATTGCCTTTATAAGTTGGGAAACGATGTAAACCCCCATACTGTCATTCAAACGTCGGCCAGCAAGAATAATTTCCGGATGATAACCTAATGTCTGGGCCTTATGCGTTAGATAATATGGGTCAACCCCAATACAATGCCCCCCCACCAAACCAGGTCGGAAAGGAAGAAAGTTCCATTTCGTTCCAGCGGCCTGAAGTACAGACTCAGTGTCAAGGCCCATTAAATTAAAAATTTTAGTTAATTCGTTTATGAGAGCAATATTGAGATCACGCTGAGTATTTTCGATGACTTTGGCAGCTTCAGCCACCATAATGCTCGAAGTTTTATAAGTTCCAGCAGTGATGATTGTGTTGTAAAGTCGGTCCACCAAGTCTGCAGTCTCCAAGGTCGACCCTGAGGTAACTTTCTTTATATTGGTGATACGGTGCCCCTTATCGCCTGGGTTAATACGCTCTGGGCTGTAACCAGCAAAAAAGTCCTGATTGAATTTAAGCCCAGAAAATCTTTCCAAAACTGGGACACAATCTCCTTCTGTCGCCCCTGGATAAACAGTAGATTCGTATATAACGATGTCACCCGACTTTAATACTTTGCCAACCGTTTCGCTGGCCTTGATCAACGGGGTCAAATCTGGACGCTTGTGCTTATCTATGGGTGTGGGCACTGTAACGATGAAGCAATTGCAGGTTTGAAGAACTTCTGTATTGGTTGTGTAGGTCAGGAATTTGGCCAATCGGAGTTCCTCTGGTTCGACCTCCTTAGTGTGATCCTGCTGAGATTGAAGCTCAATCACCCGGTTTTCATTAATATCAAACCCAACAACGGGATACTTTTTTCCAAATTCGACTGCAAGAGGGAGACCAACATACCCAAGGCCTACAACAGCAATTTTGATGCTCGAGAGGTCATTCATATTTAGTGGGAATCAAAAAGAGATCGAAGGTTACAACTCTTTAGTGAAATGGTAGCTAGATAACGCTATATAAAGAATACCTCATTTCATGTTTTGAAATCCAGAGGTTTTCTTGATCAATCATATTGCATTGGCTTACCCATCAGTTAATCAAGAATGGAAATCAATGCCATCAATTTGAAGGTGATAACCAGTCCTATATGTAGGTGTTCAGATAGATTTTTGTTGCAATTGACTCCGGGCCATAATCTATTTGCTAATACATTCTAATTTAGGCATAGGATTACTTTTTAAGCTCATAAGTTTTGAGACTCCAGCCAAGCTTGAAACATTAAAACCGTCCAGAGCGATGGTGTCCAGTTGTGAGTTCCTGCTTTGTGTTCGGCCCATTTTTGGCGGATAGGTGCGGGGTTAAAATAACCCTCTTGCTTTAGGCGAGCCTCATCCAATAACACTTCTGCCCACTCACACAATGGGCCGCGAATCCATTGGCCTACTGGCACTCCGAATCCAGTTTTCGGGCGATCAATTAAGGGTTTTGGTACATATTTATTTAAAACCTGTCTAAGCGCCCATTTTCCTTGTCCATTTCGAATTTTCATATTCAAAGGTAATTGCCACGCCAGCTCTGCCACTCGATGATCTAAAAATGGGACCCGTGTTTCAAGACCCACTCCCATTGCGGCGCGATCAACTTTGCATAAAATATCATCTGGAAGATATGTCAATGAATCCCAATACATCATGCGATGCTCATGATCGCTTCGACCGGGTTTTAGAGATCTATCGTCGAGTAACGTAAAAGGCTCCTGCCCATCAATCACTATTGACCCTGGGTCGGGCCACTCAGACACCAGACTTAAATAGAGGTCATCCAAATCGCTCACATTCCTGAGTCTGGATGCCAGCTTATGGGCTTTGTCACCTAGCAACGAAATTTTTTTTCGACCAGGCAAACAATTATTAAACAGAGAAGCTAGATTATCCCAATTGCCGGGAGATATTGCACGAATGATATCAGCCAGTTTTGATCTAAACGGTGGAGGCAACCAGGAAACCTTGTTCCATATGCGCTTTGCCCAAAAGTATCGGTTATAACCCCCAAATAACTCATCCCCCGCATCCCCGGATAGTGCCACCTTCATCTCTGACCTAGCTTGTCGACATACTAAATGAGTCGGGATCTGTGAAGAATCAGCAAAAGGTTCATCGTAGAGTTGTGGTAAGTTCGGAATTATACTAAGCCCGTCCGAAGGTGCTATATATAGTTCCACATGCTCAGTGCCAAGATGTTTTGCCACAGCCTTGGCGTAGGTAGCTTCATTAAACCCCTCCTCTTCAAACCCGATGGTAAAAGTTTTTACTGGTAGTGAAGAGTGCTTTTGCATTAAAGCAACTATTGAAGAAGAATCTATCCCTCCAGAAAGAAATGCTCCCAGCGGAACGTCAGCGATAGATTGCAAGCGGATGGCCTCTGACAGCCTGGATTCCAGCATTTCGATGGCTTCATGTTCATCGGCTATTTGATGTTGGGCACACACAGAAATTAACGAATCGAGTGACCACCAGCGTTTTAAAATAAAACCTTTATTGGATGTAGGAGCCTTGGGAACTGAGGAAGGACTCTGTTTTGCTGCATCAAGGGAAATCGCAAGGAGACAGCCTGGTTCGAGTTTGTAGGTATTTTGGTAAATTGAATAGGGTGCGGGCACATAACAATATCTCATATATAATGCCAGTGCGTTCCGATCAACAGGGTTGGAGAATCCCTGGTAACCCCGAAGGGCTTTGAGCTCAGACCCAAAGACAAACAAACCGTCAGACCATCCGTAATAAAGCGGTTTCTCTCCAAACCGGTCTCGGGATAAATAGAGTTTTCGATCCAGTTTGTCCCATAATGCAATCGCAAACATACCTACTGAACGCTCAAGAGTTTTTTCTATTCCCCAATGTGAAAAACAGGCAAGTAAAGTTTCGGTATCGGAATGCCCTCTCCATGACTGGGAAACGAAATTTCCCAACTCCTTTTCCAACTCAACTCTTAACTCAGAGTGATTATAAATTTCACCATTAAATACCATCACATATCGGCCATCCTTCGACAACATCGGTTGATGGCCCTCTAACGAAAGATCGAGAATAGAGAGCCGACGATGTCCCAAAGCAATTTTGGCATCCTCATCCCCCCAGGCGCCCTCATCATCTGGGCCTCGATGAGCCAATGAGGCAACCATAGTGCGAACTATATCTATCAAGGACTGATGACTGTTTGTATGTCCCAATGCTCCAGATATACCGCACATTATATTTCACATCCCATTATGTAGCCGCAAGCCATCGCAATACTGAGTAAAATACTTTCCAACCCAACCTCTTTCATTATTTGAGATAAATTATTTTGAACAAGAGCCTTTTGACCTTAAACTAAATTAGCCAAGTCTACTTTTAACGTACTGAGATATAAATTTTCTCTTGAGGATTTTAACCTGCTTTTCTTAAATTGGAGGATATTAAGTTATTAACAAACATGCTTATCTAATAGAATAAAAGTGCCTCCCGTCAGTGAGCGCATAAAAATAGTTATATTTATCAAAATCCAGAAGACAGCCTAACTATACACAAAAGCAACCGGAGTTCGTAAAGAAGTGTCAAAATCACTGGCCCAGAAAACCCTTGGTTTCAAAACACCCCATGAGTTATTCTTTCTAAAAGAACACGATGCAAATTGTTACACATTTAGCTTGAGTCTTCTTAAAACCAGCTAATTATTTTTTGGTTAAGATAAAGCTTTGAAAAAGAAATCTTTCAATATTTTATTGTGGATTTTTGCGGCTGGGATATTTTATCTATGCCTGCAATCGATTGATCTGGATCGAGCGTGGGTAGAGTTTTCTCGGGCGAATCCATTTTGGTTGTTTTGGGCTGTTGTTTTTAACGCCTGCATTTTGTTGATTTGGACTTCGCTCTGGCATTTGCTCCTGCCGGGAAAGTTGTCTGTGCCCTTTTCCAGGATATTTCAGGCGAATTCTTATATGTCCACATCCTGTAATACGATTCCTTTTCCCGGGGGGCATGCAGTGGGGGTCATGGCTTTGGCTCGAAGAGCTAAGGTGGGGCACTCGGTTGCCCTGTCTGTCTTGGCACTGGATCAACTCATGGAAGGTTTTGCCAAGATATTTGTTCTGACTTTGGTGGCCATTTTTGTTCCTTTACCTGAGCTAATGGGGGAAGGGATTCTGATATTTGTAGTCGTAATTGGTGTTTTTGCGACAATAATGTTTTACTTCGCCCACAAGCAACCTAGCCTGTTGGAAGAGAAAGATACTACCAATTTAAAAGGTAAAATTAGAAAATTCATAGTGCGTTGGTCTGTGCACCTGGAAATATTAAGGGATGTGCGAACATTCAGTTGTGGTATTTTGTTGGCTTTCTCTATGATGTTTGCCCAAACGTTAGGCATTTGGGCCGTGCAAAAAAGCCTTGGTTTACATCTACCTTTATGGGCACCCGTTTTAGTTATGGGTGCTTTGAACCTTGCAACGGTTCTGCCTATCACTCCTGGAAATTTTGGAGTCTACGAGGGCACCGCTTTCCTGGTTTATCAATTTTATGGGCTTTCTTCCGAGAAAGCTCTGAGCTTGGCATTTCTGCAACACCTTTGTTTTCTAATTCCCATGGTGGGAACAGGTTATCTGGTTCTTTTGTTTCTGACCTCTGCTCAAAAGCAAAGCCTATCCGATGAAAAATGGGTTCCCGATGAAACTTGATGAGTATTTTTTGGGTTAGAAAACTACCTTTTTCTTCGATTTGAAATTTGCAGAAAATTAATGAAGTGAGATTCCGACTGGCATATGCCAGAACAGGGAGAAGATTTTTGAACTTCCTGGATATTTACTAAAAATAGCCTCACTATCCAATACTTGTTTAGGTAATTTATATATTTTGACAGATAGGATGGGATCGAAACCCATTAATTTCTTACTTCGAGAAATTGATTTTCAAAACAAACCGTTGAAAAATCAATTCTTACGGTTTGCCGCCTGAAATTAATCCGATACAAGCATAATTAGCGAATGCATGGGGTATTGCATCCCTTAGATTAACAATGGGTGTTTGGGTCTAGCGGGACGGTAGATAAACTATTTACCTTTGGCGTTATTATTACTCTATTTGTTGTCGGAATTGAGTTGGGCATGCAAGAGATTTGGTGTTATACTCCACGCTTAATAAAAGGGTTGCGGTTGTCAGTGTGAAGCGGTTTATGAGCCTTTTAACTTGATTCGTCAAGGTTTGAGGTCCGCACCGGGTTAATAACTTAAATTATTATTAGTCCGCTAAAAAACTTGGCAGAATTTCGGGCCCATGTAAAAATTGGGAAGGTTCGTTGGAAAATTTGATTGGCCTTGCCGCTAAAAATGTTGGAGGTTAACTGTTATGGCAGAGGGAAAAGTAAAGTGGTTTAACGATAGTAAAGGTTATGGGTTTATAGAGTCTAGCGATGGAGAAGATTGTTTCGTCCATTTTTCTGAAATTCAAGGGGACGGTTTCAAGACTCTTGCAGAAGGCCAGGCAGTCGAATTTGAGAAGAGCATGGGACAAAAGGGGCCACAGGCATCCAAAGTAATTCCCAAATAAATTTTATTTGAGAATAAAAGCCGACGGAGTATTCCCTCCGTCGGCTTTTTTATGTCAATTTTCATTCAAAACTTTTTCTACCTGCTCCCAAACTTTGTCTACCGTTATGTTTCCGAAATGGAACTCCCCTGAATCTTCCCCTTTGATATTTTCTTTCTCATCAACTTTAATTATCCGACATAAGTTTTCAGGTATTTCAAACGGACCCGAACCAATAGGCGAAATAATTCCGAAAAGCGCCACAATGGGGGTTTTCACTGCAAGTCCAATATGAAAAGGGCCTGTGTCAGAGGTTACCATGAGTCCGGCCTTAGAGATAATGTCAGCATTTACTAAAATAGGTTGGCTACAGACTTCAGCCACCCGTGGGCTATCTAGTTGACTTAAAAGGGTGAGGCTACGAGTTTTTTCATTGGGTCCACCTCCCAGAATTATATTCCAAGAGGTTGTCTTAAGAATTCGCTTTGCAAGTTCAAAGAAGCGGTCCACCATCCACCGTCGACTTTCAACTGCGGCACCCAAATTCAGATAAACATATTTTTTAGGACTGAAGCCATAGTCTCTCAAAATTTTTTGCGATTTATCCAGAGTGCTGGAGTCAAAATATATTTCCATTTGCCCTCCATCTGGTTTCACACCAAATTCTCCCAACATAATTAGTCTTCTTTGTATTGCATGAACGTTTGAATCAATTTTTGCTCGGTGAGATTGAGGTATCCAGTCTAAATTCTGGTGGCACCAGATGGGCAATGACCGAAGCCAGGGTAGCATCCGCTTGAAATTTCGGTTGGCGTGAAAAATAAAAACAGCATCATAATGTCTGCCCAATAATTGAATCCCTAAAATAGGCTGGCTGTACCATTGCTCCCGATATCCAAAAACTTTATTCAAATGTGGATTGAATTCAAATAAAGGTGTCCAGTTACTATTTGCCACCAAATCAATTATTACATCAGGAAATGCTTTCTTTAAGGCTCGGATACCCGGAGTTCCCCAAAGGCCATCCCCCATTCCTGTAGAGCTAACGATGAGAACCTTTTTCATAAATGGTGCTGTAATTTTTTCTAAAATTTATAAATTAAAATTCACTTAGTACAACCTGAGAATCAATTTTACCTGAAATAAAACCTGATTTATGGTGAAAATTGTTAGAAAGTATTAATTTCCAAGTGCCCGGTATTTTTATTAGCTCTGATAATATTGGAGTCCCACCAAAACTGTGGTTTTGTATTCAAATCTAATTTTGGTGTGGGTATAAGGTCATGTCTGAAGCTTAATTCCAAGAACTTGGCTAAAATATGGTACGCTTGGGCTTTTTCAGCAATAAATTTTACTTTCCCATTTTTTTGAATCAACAGGGAGAGAATTAAAATATCATTATGGTATGAACTGTTTTTTTTGCCAACTTAAAAACCAGAGGTGAGGTCATGACAAAAGGTGCTTTCACACCCAATGCAGGAGATAGCATTATCGTGCGTTTGAAAATTGAGGGCCAAGCTCAGGGACTCTCTCAGATAACATCGCTGATCGCGGAACTCAATGGACATATTGGTGCGATAGATTTGGTTCGTCCACTTTCTGGCGGAGCTTCTATTCGGGATTTCAGCATCTATACATCTGGGTCGGATCATGGGGATGAAATTGTTTCGGCCTTGAAAAAGGTGGAGGGAGTTGAAGTCATCCACTCTTCTGACCGTACATTTCTTATGCATTTAGGGGGGAAGATAGAAGTCACCAGCCGTCAGACTCTGAAAACCCGAGATGACCTATCCATGGCTTATACTCCTGGTGTGGGCCGGGTTTGTACTGCGATCCATCAGAATCCGGAAGAGGTGTACAAGCTGACGATCAAGCGCAACATGGTTGCCATTGTTACAGATGGTACCGCAGTTCTTGGTTTGGGCAATATAGGACCAGAAGCCGCAATGCCTGTTATGGAAGGCAAGGCAATGTTGTTTAAAGAATTTGCCGGGGTCGATGCTTTCCCGATATGTCTGAATACCAAATCAGTGGATGAGGTGGTGAATACCGTCCGGGCTATCGCGCCTGGTTTTGGCGGCATCAATTTGGAAGATATTGCGGCCCCTCATTGTTTTGAAATTGAAAGAAGGCTACAAGAGGAACTGGATATTCCAGTTTTTCATGATGATCAGCACGGAACGGCAGTAGTGGTTTCTTCAGCTTTAATCAATGCTTTAAAACTTTTAGGTAAAAAACCAGAAAATATCAAGGTTGTAGTTTTAGGTGCTGGGGCGGCTGGGACAGCCTGCACTAAAATGATTAAACAGCTTAAGGTGAAAAATATCATTGCCTGTGACCGCAACGGGGCCATTCATAAATCCAGGAGTGATCTTAACGAGGCCAAGCAATGGTTCGCCGACAATACCAATCCTGAGGGATTGAAAGGGAGTTTGAAAGAAGTTATTGCCGGTGCCGATGTGTTTCTCGGGGTTTCAGGTCCGCGTCAATTAAGTGTTGATGACATAAAAAAAATGGCTAAAGATCCAATAGTTTTTGCATTGGCAAACCCAGTTCCGGAAATACTACCTGAAGAGGCAGGGCCTCATGTAGCAGTCATGGCAACAGGTAGAAGTGATTATCCAAACCAGATCAACAATGTATTATGTTTTCCCGGTCTTTTTAAAGGCGCTTTGGATTGCCTGGCTACCCATATCAACGAAGAAATGAAAATGGCCGCCGCGCATGCGATTGCAGATTGTATTGCAGAAGACCATTTACAACCTGAGTATGTTATTCCAAGTGTATTCGATAGCAAAGTGGTGGAAAATGTATCTAAGGCAGTGATTAAAGCCGCACGGGAAACCAATGTGGCTCGTGGTAGAGGTAGAAATGAGTTTAAGTAGGGACTACCCTCCATTATTATAAATAGGGAATAGCTAAAAGAATTGGTGACCAACTCCATTATTTTAATTTTAGTTATTACGTAAATGTCTTAGACCGGTCCGTTTTTCCCGGTAAATATTTTTTTGTTTTGTTTCCCTCGCCTCTAGTGTTCCAGTTATGAAAACAATTCTTGGTTGGTGCTTCAATAAGGTTACCCGCCGCTACCCAGGGACCTTGCTACTACTGGCAATTACATTAAGCGGGATATCCATATATTGGGCTAGTGGTTTGACGTTCAACCCTAGAATGGATAATCTCCTCCCCCAGGATTTACCACTAATAAAAGAATTCAATGAAGTTGTTGCCAAAACTGGAGGGTCGGGTCCTCTGGTGATTGTTCTGGAAAATTTGAATCCCATCCAGGCTTCTGAAGTAATTGATAAACTTGCTCTGGCTTTGGAAAAAGTTCCTGGAACCCATTTTGTAGATTCTAAAATACCTGAAAAATTCTTAAAGAACCGTCAACTCTTGTTAATCCCTAAGGCAGATTTACTGCGTCTGGAATCTTTTGTGGAGGAGGCAATAGATTATGCACGCGGCCAGTTTGGAGGGTTTTTTGGGGAGGACGAACTGTTTAATCCCATCAAGCTTCAAACGCTTGCCGACCAATATCAGATTTTTGAAGATATCAATTCTTATCATAGGGGAAAACGGAAAAAGAATTATTATATTTTTGTAAAGCCAAAAGGGACGGTGACTGACACAGATTTTACGGAACGCTATGTCCAGTCCATTCAAAAGGCCATCGACCAGACAGGACTTGAAAACGATATACCCGACTTGGCTATAAAACTTACGGGTTCTCTGATGGTGCGGTTGGAAGAAAATCAGGTTATCCAAAGTGATCTCAAGAAGTCTGCAGTACTGGCGGCCTTGATGGCAAGCTGTATTATTCTTGTCTATACTCGATCCTGGTTTTCCATTCCGCTTATTATTTTTCCTTTATTGCTCTCGCTGACTTATACCTTTGCCTTAACCCGCTTGTTCATTGGTCACTTGAATATAATTTCCGGTTTTCTGGTGGCAATATTAATGGGGCTGGGAATAGATTATGGAATTCACCTGTATATTCGCTTTAAGCAGGAACTCTTGAAAGGAAAACCTATCACAGAGGCGGTGGAACTGGTTGTGACCCAAGTGGGGCGCTCTGGCCTCATAGCGATGCTGACAACAATGAGTGTTTTTTCTATCTTAAGTTTCTCAGATTTTCAAGGGTTTTCAGAGTTTGGAAAAATTGCAACGTTGGGAATCGTCTGCGCATTCTTGAGTTACTATTTCATTTTCCCCGCGCAAGCTTTATTTTATGACAAAATCCACTGGTTGAGAAAACCCAGACCCCGGTTGTTTACGCTAAAAATTTCTAACTTGTATTTCACCACGCCTTATTTCCTTTCGACCATATTCCTTCTACTGTTGGTGGTGAGTATATTTCTCCTTCCAGGAATTAGCTTTGAATATGATTTTCAGAAACTTAAAGGCGAGTCCCCTGCGAGTGAATATGAGACGATTACCACAGACGATTTTGGTTATGCTTTTTCCCCTACCTTGATCTTGACACCTGAAAAGAAAAACCTGTTTGATATTCATAAGGCTTTGGAGAAGATAAAAGAAAAAAGCGGGGACCAGACCATCATAGGATTTCAGTATTCTTTAAACATGTTTAGTCCTGATGAATATGAATCCAAAAAGGATGTGATTGCCAGGATTCGAACTATTTTTTATGAAAACACCGATATCATCAAATTTTCATTAGGAAAAGACCGATATAATAACTTCAAAAAGCTAGTGAACGCTGAGCCTTTTGATGAAAAACAAATACCTGTAAATTTATCGAAAAAACTGCGCGCTGAAGATGATTATTTGGTTTTATTGCTTTCGCCTTCTGATAAAAACTTTTTTCGTGTTGAAAATATTTATCAACTGGAAAAAGAAGTCGAAGAATTGAAACACATGATGGAAGAAAAAAATATCAAGATTTCAGTGTTAAATGAAAACCTGATAGCGGCTGAAATCCTGGATTGGGTCAAGGAAAAGGGGCCGATGGCTATGGGTGTAGCTTTTGCCATGGTTTTCCTCATTCTTGTGGTGGACCTTCAGAGTATTCGTTTGTCAGTCATTACTTTTCTACCTCTTTTCACAGGTCTGGCCTTGACCGGTGCGCTTATGTCAGTCTTTAATGTGAAGCTGAATTTTATTAACATAGTTATGCTTCCTTCTATCGTTGGCATCATGATTGATCATTGTATTTATCTCAGCCATCATATACTTGATTATTCCAAAGGTGCTTCTATCAAATCCCTGCAAGAGACAGGGAGTGCCATAATATTGTCGGCATTGACCAGCCTGGCGGGCTATGTAAGTTTGAATATTGCACATCATGAAGGGATCAAATCTATTGCCTCAGTAGTGGGATTGGGAATCATAACGTGTACCCTTTGTGCCTTGTTCATGCTTCCGGCATTGTTTGAACTGAGGAAGTATAAGGTGTCTTTCACTCGGTTGAAAAATGATTGAAAATCAGTAATCAAATGCACCAATGCTGAGGTAATGGGGAATCATGGAAAGAGGATTTTAATGATGCGTGCCGGAATATTTTTTATTTGTATATTATTTGCCAGTTGCTCTGAAGACCGAAAGTTTGAAGATTTCACTCCTGAGGAAATTGGCAAGGGGGAGCAGGAGTTTCGGAAAGATTCCCAGAAGTGCACGAAGGAAAAAGATAAATTTAGTAATAAAATTCAAGGGCGCGAATTTGGTTTTGAAGGCGAGCATACGGGATATCTAGGTTGTATGAAACTGAATGGGTGGAGTCAGAAACCGGACTAAGGGTTTTCGCTCCAGGCTCGTTGGATGATGGCTGGGGGCTGGTGGATCAGGTGGCACATTTTGCACGATCGCTTGGAAATATATTCCATATTTTTTTGAAATAATTTCGTGTCGGGACTTCCTGAGGCGAAAGACTTCTTGATTTCCTGAAGAGCATCTATCATATCATCGCCAACAAAATAATCTTTCACAGTTGTCGAGTTTTTGCTCCATTCTGTAACATGGCACTTTGAACAGACGGATCTCAAGCCTCTGAGCCTTTTTGAAAATATATCTATGGCCTTCCAGGATTCGTTATATTTTTGTTGATCAAAGTGTATTGAAATATTTCGAAAGGAAGATGAAAGTCGATGCATGAACGGGTTATATTCCACTTCCTTTTCATCAATGGGGTCCAGGACTTTTATAGTTTGCGTTGAGGGCCAGTGGTACCGCGCCCAAACACTGATGTTGTATTTCTGATGGCAGTGGGAACAGGTTTCTCCTAACTTTTTGGAGAGCTGGACTGTTTTTTCTGCATCCTGTGATTGAATGCTTGCGATAAACAATTCTGCGGCATCTAGGTCAAAAAGATCCTTCCATTCAGGAACCATTTTCGAAGCCTTTTGGTAGGCTAAACCAAAATCTTTCCCACTCTGCAAAGCTTTTCCCCAATCTTCTCGATCCATGTCTATAAAGACTGCCCCAAAAGTCTTGTTGATTTGGCGCATTTGTTCTATCCACTCAGAGGTTTTTCCTCTTTCTGAGTAAAATTTATCCAGAGAACCGGGAGGAGGTTGGATCGATAAGTCGGCCGAAAATGAAATATAAGGGATGAGTAATAAAATGAAACCCGCGACCGCTTGAAACTTAGGTTTCATGTTCGGGCTGTATGCGCCTGTTTTTCTTGGCTTCATTTAATTAGATTTGATTCGATAAAAATAATCACCCGATTGGAAGGGGCTCCCGGTTCTGACAATTCCACAAAACCTGCGGACTGTATCGGTGTCCAGTTTATCCAGCACGTTTTCTTGCAACTCCTGATGGGAAATAGCTTCCCAGAATGAAAAATCCGCTGATCGTTCCATCGGAAATTCAAAAATATCTTCCATTTCTATATTGTGATTATCTTTCATAAAGAATAGATTTCGATTAAAGGTCTAAGTTGAATGGTTCTATTATATTTAAATCAACCTGTTTCATGCAAAAGTATTTTCTTTGTTGTTATCTATTGCGGGCTCTGTTATTTTCGCATGAATCCCATAATATTATATCGGTTTATTTATGCTACTAGTCATTGATGTCGGTAACTCCAATAACGTGATGGGTTTGTTTTCAGGAAAAACGCTTCTTTCTCATTGGCGAATTCGAACAGAATGGAACCGAACGGCGGATGAGTACTGGGTGCTGTTTAAAGAATTTATCCAGTCGAACCATGTTGAGTTGAATGAAATTGATGACATTGTAATTGCCTGTGTAGTGCCATCACTGATCCCCACTCTGCAAGAAATGGCAAGAAAATATTTTTCCAACGAACCTATGATAGTTGGTCCGGGCATTAAGACTGGAATTTCCATCCTTTATCGAAATCCTGCCGAAGTGGGTGCTGACCGCATTGTAAATTCTGTGGCGGCATTCGAAAAATATGGAGGTCCATTGATCATTGTAGACTTTGGTACCGCTACTACTTTCGATGTTGTATCCAAAAAGGGAGAATACCTTGGTGGGGTAATATTCCCAGGTGTTCAGATTTCACTGGAAGCCCTGTTCAAACACACTGCCAAATTGCCGCGAATCGATATGCTTGTTCCTGAAAAAGTGATTGGAAAGTCAACGGTGGAAAGTATTCGTTCTGGGGCGGTCTATGGCTTTGCGGGAATGATTGAAAATCTAGTTCAACAAATCAAAAAGGAACTGGGGCAAAATGCGCAAGTGGTCGCCACCGGTGGGATTGTAGACTGGATTGCTTCAAAAACAAACGTTATTGATACATTGGATCCATTTTTAACTCTGGATGGGTTGCGAATTATTTATGATAAAAATCACCCGGAGAAGCTGTAGAAATTGGAACTTTAAAACACAGGCTATTCCAGGCTTAAAATTTCCAGCTAGAGGAGGAGGCTGAAACCTGAAAAGCCTGAAATAAACTGTGTTTGATTGGGTGAATAAGAGTTAAATTTTTATTGACCGAGAGCTTTTTCGAATGAACAGCCGCACCATTCGCGGATCGTCTTCAATATCCGAAATTTTACACCCTTGATTTTTTGCCCATCTTGATATTGCATCTGTAATATTTCTTTTCTTATCAACGATGAGTTCTAATATTCCGTTTTTTTTGATACTACCAAACTCTTGCGATGCCAATTGCATTGCGTTGAAAAATGAAAGCCCGCGTATATCAATTGATTTAAACATCTCCATTTATTTTCCCTCCAGTTCTCAGCCAGGGCCATAAATTTCCTGGGCAGTCTTTAATCATTTCTAAGTAATTTTAGAGAACCAACATTAATGAGCTATTAACCTGGGATTAATTTATTTTAATCATTTTGGATAAGCTTCTCGGGAGGGAAATTTCAAGCCCATAGGTTGATGGAAACAGGTTAATTCTTGAAAAATAAAGAGTTATTTTGAATTTTAAAGCCAGTCTCTAAAAAAAGGAATATCCCTTCCTAATTTACATTGAGGATAAGAATGGCAAGCTGTTAGTATGAAAAACGTTTAGGTTAAATTAGAAGTTGAGTTAAATGAAAGCTTTCAGGAGAAATTAATGGGTATCATTCGAGGTGGAGATTCGGAGTATGAGGAGGTGGAACCTTCATTGGAAGAAAAAACGGCAAAATGGGAAGAAACCATTCAGCCCCTTCTAACAGAGAATCCCAACTCGCTTAAACTTTCGGGAAAATATATTTCCAACGATGACGTCACCATTATTTGTAATTATCAGGGAATGAAAAATGTTCGAATTCTCGATCTTACAGACAATCAGATTAGTGACGATGCTTTACCCGTTTTATTTGAATCTGACAACCTTGCTCAAATTGAAGAACTCTACTTAGGAATTAATTTCTTGATTGGGCAGGGCTTGATAGACATTGCCAGTTCTACCCAGATCAAGATGAAGAATTTAAAAACGCTGGTAATATCCGACAATCGCCTTACTGATCCTTCTGTTGCAGAGTTTATGCGATCGGAAAACTTCCCCAATCTGGAATCGCTTGATGTGGGTTGGAATGAAGTTGGCAACGAAACGGCAAAAAGTCTTGGGCAGATAACTTCCTTTCCCGGACTAAAGATCTTGAATATGGATCGTAGTTATATTGAGGTAGAAGCTTTAAAAGAAATGGTACAGGGAAGTCTTATGGAGCAATTGCAGGAATTGGATCTTTCCGCAAATAAATTGAAGGATGAGGGGGTAAAGGTGCTCGCCCTGGCTCCGAAATGGAAGGCTCTCAAACAGTTGCGGCTATCACAAAATATGTTTGGAGATGAGGGTGCAAAAGCATTAGGGGAATCTGTCATGCTGGGTGGGTTAACCCATCTTTATGCCGGAAGAAATTATTTTGGAAACGAAGGTGCAAAAGCAATCCATGAAAGCAAAACTCTGACTGCTCTGAAAACTCTGGTGCTAAGGGAAGGTGTGGAGGAAGATGCAGGGCTGGTGAACTACTCTCGACCGGAACTGCTCCGCCCCGATGACCCCAATTCCATTTAAATGCCTATTGCTATCGGTTGCCCAGCTTCATTCTGTTAAAAAACTTTAAGTTTTTCAAGTTTGCTGAGCTTTGAGGAATTTTTTAAAGCCGCTTTTGCTTCTTCAGATTTGACCCGGTTGCCCCCCAGGTGCAGATAGGTCAGGTTGCTGAGATTGTCTGAATTGGCAATGGCCCAAGCCCCTTCATCTCCAGCCCGGTTGTCCACCAGATTAAGATACTCTAATTTAGTCAGCACAGGAGATTGGGCCAGAGCTTTGGCTCCTTCAGCAGAAATGCCGTTGCATTCCAGATTCAAGGTTACCAATTCTGAGAAAACTTCTGATTGAGCTATAATTTTAGCGCCTTCATCTCCAAGGTTGTTGGAACCCAGGTGAAGGTCAGTGATTTTAGGCAGGTACGCAGATTCGGCGAGAATTTGCATTCCATCTGGTCCAAGCTGGTTATGAGTAAGGATCAAGCTGGAAATGGTTTTGATGAATGGAAAGTTGGCAATCATTTCGGCAAGATTTTTGCCGTGGCCATCCTCTATTTTCCCAGTTTTAGAAAAAAGGTAGGCGTCCTGAATTTTAAGAACTTTTTTATCTTTAATGTTCTCAAACAGGATTTTTTCTTTGGGCGAAAGATTTTTCCCCTCACCGGCATAGTTGTCACCGTCGTTGCAAAGCTCCTCCCAGTTCTTAACTTTATCTTGCATATTACTTATCGAGACAACCTCTTGTGTTTCGCACAACCCATTGCATTGCCCATGTCACAAGCTTTCAAATAGTATTGCAGGGCTTTCTTCTGGCGCCCTTCCTTGTAGTTCAGGCTTCCCATGTTGAAACAGGAGGGGTCCTCACCCGCTTCACAAGCCTTATTAAACATTTTTCGTGCCTGTTTGAATTCCTTGCTATAAGGGGTGCCTTTCATTATCAGGAGGATACCACCGTTGGTGCATCCAGTCATATAGTCACCGTCACAGGCCTTAATATAAAATCCTAGAGCGGTCTTGTTATCTTGTTCGACAACGCGATAGCGTTCTCCCATTTTAAAACATGCTGTTGAATTGCCATCATCACATAGGGCTCTTTTTTTCTTGGTCAAATCATCCTCTTCTGCCCAGATACCGGGAGCTAGGATAAAAATGCTTAAAGCTAATATTATAAATAAAATAAGTTTTTTTACCATATGGCCATTTCCTTCATAAAGGTTGGTCAAGGAAGACAGAAAACAGATTGCCCCAAGGAACCAAATTATACCATGCCAGACTGGTATAAGGTAAAAACATAGCTTTTCAAGTTTCCATTTGAACCTACCAAAAATGATGTTTCGATTGCATCGGCTGGAACATTCCTTTAATCTTTTTACAATATGCAAAAAGCAATTTTTTTTCAGAGGGTTGGAGTTGAGCTTCCAGCAACTAGGCCCTTGATATATTTTAACTACTATAGGATACAGACCCTTGAATATTGTCATGCTGGGTTACAGGGGAACAGGAAAATCAGTGATTGGAAAAATCTTATCCAAAGAACTGAGGAGAAAACTTTATAAGATTGACGATCTGGTTGTCCAAACTGCTGGAAAATCTATTCCCGAAATTGTGAAACAAGATGGGTGGCCGGGTTTCCGAAAATTAGAATCGGATATTGTGAGTCGGATTGCTGGGGAAGCCCATGACAGTATTATAGATTGTGGGGGCGGGGTGGTATTGGATAATCAAAACATGGGTCTCCTGAAAACCGTGGGGAAGTGCGTTCTGTTAACGGCAAGCCTGTCTGCTATCATCAAAAGAATCCAAAAAGACCAAAATCGGCCTGCTCTGGAAGGAGGCCTCAGTTTTGAGGAAGAACAGAAAAAAATTCTTGCTGACAGGCATGAAAAATACCAGGCTTGCGCGGATTTGATTTGTGACACCACCACCCGAAAACCCGGAGAAACAGCGCATGAAATTATTACTTATTTTAAAGATCGAGGATGGCTGAAATGATGAGTCCGCTTTTTGAAAGCCTGGTTAAAAATAGCCTGACGGTTCTGGCTGATGAGCCGGATGATTCAACCGCCATGGTCTGGAGCGAAGCGGAAGCCTTTGCCGAGATGGAAAGTAGCGAAAAAGCGATCTACAAACTCGACCTTATTGATAAAGAAGTGCTTTTGGAAGATGTAGTGGATCTTTTGACCTATAACGGAATACATAAGGTTAAAGAGTTATGGTTGGATAAAAATGAATTTAAGGATGAAGGAGTTGACGTGTTGGCACAGTCACCTCAGCTAAAGAAACTGATGGTTCTGTCTCTCGCCCACAACAAACTTTCGAACTACTCAGCGCAATCGTTAGCCGTTTCGCCTTTTCTGGGTCATTTGCAAAAACTTTTTCTTCAGAGTAACCGGATCGGTCTTGAAGGTTTAAAGGCGTTGACAGAATCGCCCTTTCTCTCCAATCTGCAAATGCTTTATCTCAATCTAAACCCGGTCGGGCCTGCAGGTGCGCGAATTCTTGCAGGAGAATCCAAAATTAAAAACCTCAGGGAACTTTATTTACAAAAAACGGGTTTAGGAAATGAAGGAGTGCGTGCATTATGTGAGTCTGATAATTTTCAGGACCTCACACTTTTGTCTATAGCCGGAAACGGATTAGAGGATAGTGCGGTAGATTTGCTTTGCCATTCAAAGGCGTTCCCCCATTTAATCACCCTTGACCTGTACCACAATAGAATCAGCGATCAAGCGGTGGATCAGCTTAAGTCCTCTCCCAACCTGAAAAGCGTTAGAGCCTTTCAGGTGGACTGGAGAGGATGATCTGAATTTTCCATGTCTGAACTCCCAAGTAGAAAATTAATCCTGCAACATTTTGAAATGAGGGATGCCTTGATGGCAGGGGTTATCCGTCAGGTGGGTGCTTTCAAATTGAGTCGGAACAGAAATTATTATTTGGTGTTGTGCAAAGCTATTATTGGACAACAAATTTCGACGAAAGCCGCAGAGTCTATTTCTAATCGTTTCGTAAAAATTTTTAAAGACTCTGGGGTTACTCCGAAAAGAGTATCAAGTTTGTCGGACAATCAATTGCGGGAAATAGGGCTGTCAGGACAAAAGGTGAAGTATATTAAGGACCTCAGTATGAAGTTTTTGGATGGAACGATTCGTCCGCGCCGTATGCCTTATTTGGAAAATGACGAAATCATTCATCAATTAACAGGTGTTTATGGAATTGGGACATGGACCGCAGAGATGTTCCTGATATTTTCCCTGAACCGTTTGGATGTTCTACCTGTCGGGGATTTGGGACTAAAAGCTGGAATGAAGCAACTTTATAATATGAGAACATTACCTACTTCTGAAAGAGTGCGCGCTTTGGGGAAAAAATGGCACCCATTTGAAACGGTTGGAACCTGGTATACCTGGCGTACCTTGGATGAAGGAATTATCGCTTATTGATTGGAGAGTTTATGGATTTTATTGATGAAAAGATAGAAGAATATGCTTATCACCATACCAGTGAAGAAGGTGAGCTTTTAAGAAGACTTGAGGAGGAAACATATCAGACACTGGAAATCCCTCACATGACAACGGGAAGAGTAGAAGCTAAGTTGTTAAAACTTTTGGCTCGTTTGGTTGGGGCACAGCGCATTTTAGAAATAGGAACCTTCGGTGGATACAGTGCATTGTCTATGGCAGAGGCTTTACCAGAGAAGGGAGCCTTGGTGACCTGTGAATTGGATCCTGTGGCGATTGCCTTTGCGCAGAAATATTTTTCGCAAAGTCCGCATGGGAAAAAAATAACCCTTCTGGAAGGACCTGCGCTCGACTCCATTAAAACGTTGGCTGGAACTTTTGATATGGCTTTCATCGATGCAGATAAAGTGAACTATTGTAATTATTATGAAGCAATCCTTCCTTTGATCCGGCAAGGCGGGTTAATAGCTGTAGATAATGTTTTGTGGAGCGGTCGGGTGCTGGATCCGAAGGATGATTCTGACAAGGCCATCCATCAGTTTAATGAACGAATCGTGCAAGACCGCAGGGTAGAGTCAGTTCTCTTGACGGTGCGAGATGGCTTGAACTGCATTGTCAAAAATTGACCACTGGTCTAGGGGTAATGAACAACAACTTTATTGGCGGGTAGCAGAAGTTAGGATAGATTAATGGTCCCTCGCAACCTGGCTGTCGAGGTTCTCCTCCAAGGTTGAACCCCGACATAGGGTATGTTAGCTTTGTGGGACATTAACTTTCCGATTGATTGGGGCGACCCAAAACTCTTTTTGAAATATTTTATATGGCAGAAACCTTAGGCAGTCTGGTTGACAAACTTTCAATAAAAAACTTACGCATCTGGCACCTGGATGAGGCGTTGGAAAATGAAGGAATCGCTTCCTCGGAACAGGAAGAGCTCAAAGCCAAAAGGGATCTCGCCGACAGGCAAAGGCAGGACCTGTTGAATGAGATCGATGGGTTTTTGGTTGCGGCTCTGAGAGGCGAAGTTCGTATTCGTGATGAAAAGATCAAGATGTATACGAATACAAATGTTTCGTCTTCAGCAGAAATCAAGAACCTGGGAGAAGCTGTGAGCGAACTGGCTTTCCGTAATATCAAACTCTGGCATTTGGAAGATGAGGTGCGCAGGACAGATTTGCCGGATTCCTCGATTGTTCAAACCAAGAGAAAAATTGATTCTACCAATCAGGAACGGAACAACCTGATGGACAAGGTCGATGAAATATTGTCACAGTGTTCAGAAGACAAGCGTTAAAGAAAGAGATTATAGATAATTATCAAGCAGTTCTTTTCTTTTCTGATTGTATTCGCTTTCATCGATCAAGTTTTTTTCGTGCAGATCCTTCAAAAGTTCGAGCTTCTCTTCCAGAAGCGGGTTGATGTTTTTGGCGGGTGAGGTTTTCTCGGCATTTTCTAGTGATCTTGATGAGGCTTTATTTCTGGAGGGAGCGGGGCTTTTCTGCCGGGCTTTTCTCTTCATTTTGGAGGAAGGATGGAGTTTAGCAAAAATCCAGTTTTCCTGTGCCTGGTTTCCTAGAAGTTTTTTAACTGCATGGTATTTTTGCCCTGACTGAGGCACCATCCTCCAATTAACATTCCCCAAACTGGTATAAGACCGCCCCGAAAACTCCATCCCCTTTATAGAGTCAAATCGCCAATGAATGAACTTTTTGCTGGCGAAAACATCTCCTGATGTTGCTCCTCGTGGAGTTTCCAGTTCATAATGAATGATTTTGTTATTGGGAGCGTGTTGGAGGGCTTTGGTGAGTAGCCGTCCGATACGGTCTAAATCGTGCGGGAGAAAAACAGGTTTTTTCTTGCCGAACAGAGACAGCTCTTCGAATACCAAAGACTTTAAATGTCTCCTAACTTCAGTTTCAGATAGTTTAAGGGGATGCCCAAGTTCCACCTTGCTGATGGAAGAATCTGCGGACACTTTGTCTTTGTATGAGAGAGTGAATCCTTTGGTTTCAAGTTTTTTCTCCTTGGTCGAGGCGCAACCGGAAACTACCAAGACCAAGATAAAAAGAATGAAATGAATATGTCGGTGGTATTTCATGATGCTCGTAAAAAAAGCCTGTAAATTGCTAGGGTTTTTGTGCGACCAGCGAAGCGTATGCTTTGGGGTCTTCATCCACTTCCCTGTATCTCAAGATACGAAAATCGCTAAATACGTGCAATAACTCGTTGATCTCCAGAACCCACTCTTTTTTAAAACTGCTATATTTCAGGTAGTCAAGGGTGAAGGTTTCGTAAACTAGTAAACCCCCTGACTTTAAAGTCTGGCGGATTCCCGAAAACATATTGCGATCCAGGAAATTGAAACATATAACTAAATCATATTCATTTTCAGGAAGCGATTTATTATTTAGATCGGCGAGAAGTGTTGTAATCTTAGTTTTTCTTTCCCGCGCGAGGGCCTGGGCCTTTTGCAATCCTTTTTCTGATATGTCCAGACAAGTGACCTGATAACCTTTGCTGGCGGCAAAAACGGAGTTTCTTCCTTCTCCCCCCGCTAAGTCCAAAGCCTTCCCACCGGTACTGAGTAAACCGGCATTTTCTATTAGCCAGTCACTCGGTTCTTTCCCATTAATATATTCTTCGGAGCCATATTTTTTATCCCACTTTTCTTTATCTTTCAAAGACATATGGACATTTAAAGAACTGGTATTGGTCTGGAATTCATTATATAGTAGAAACAAATATGAGCCAAGCTTACAGGATATATTCCTTTGTGTCGATGGGCGTTTTCTTGACAAGAGGGTATTTTTTTAATAATATAGCCGTTTTATCCAATCTTGAAATGTATGGGGATTTTCTGCGTAGGGATCCCTGTAGCTTGATTGATATTTAGGAGTGACTGGAAATGATTGCAGTTGTTAAAACAGGTGGTAAGCAGTACAAGGTATCAGAGGGTGATGTTATTCAGGTAGAAAAACTGGATGGCAATGTGGGGGAGACCATAAATTTGGATAGTGTTCTTATTTGTGGTGAAGGGGATTCCATCAAGATTGGCACCCCCTATGTAGAGGGTTGCTCCGTGGCGTGTGAGGTTACCGAGCAATTGAGAGGTAAGAAAATTATTGTTTTTAAGAAACATCGGAGAAAAAATTATCGGCGTAAGAACGGCCACCGCCAATCTTTAACACGCTTAAAAGTTACCGGAATTTCAGCTCCATAATCAGAGGAAATCATGGCACATAAAAAAGGACAAGGTAGTACCTCAAATGGTCGCGACAGCAGAGGGCAAAGGCTGGGCGTAAAACGGTACGGAGGACAGGAAGTCAAAGCAGGTGAAATACTGGTTCGCCAGCGTGGTACCCACTTCCACCCTGGGAGCAATGTGGGATTAGGAAGTGATTATACTATTTTTTCCAAAGTTGCAGGCGTGGTCAAGTTTGAGCATCGGGACCGCAAAACGCAAAAAATCAGTGTCTACCCACAAAATTGAACGCGTCTCAATTTCCATCCGCTTTTCCCATTGACGGGATTTCCTAAATATTTTCAGAACTGAAACATTAAATAGCCCTTCAAAGGAGGGCTCGTTGCCATGTTTATTGATCAGGTAACCATAACCGTGCAGGCGGGGGATGGTGGGAACGGTTGTTGCAGTTTCCGGCGGGAAAAGTATATTCCTTTGGGAGGGCCTGATGGTGGGGATGGCGGCAAGGGAGGAAGCGTAGAACTCCAAACCGACCCCAACCTTTCCACACTGATAGACTTGCGGTACCAAAAGATATATCAGGCTGAGGATGGTAAGTCAGGACGAGGTCAACAGATGACCGGGAAAAGCGGAAAAAACCTGATTATACGCCTTCCGCCAGGAACTCTGGTTAAGGATGTTGATTCCGGGGAACTGTTGGTGGATCTTAACCAGCCCGATCAGAATTTCATTAGTGCCAAGGGTGGGGATGGTGGACGAGGCAACTTGCGTTTTAAATCATCCATCCAGCGTGCCCCAAAAAGAGTTGAAACGGGTTGGCCGGGAGAGAAAAGGACACTTTTTCTCGAACTCAAACTTCTGGCTGATGTGGGTATTATTGGGTTTCCTAACGCCGGTAAGTCCACTCTTATTTCAAAAATTTCCAATGCTCGGCCTAAGATAGCAGACTATCCCTTTACAACTCTGGTGCCTAATTTGGGCGTGGTAAGGTTGGAAGAAGGGACTTCCTTTGTTGCCGCTGATATCCCTGGAATAATTGAAGGGGCACATGAAGGGAAGGGTCTGGGACACCAGTTTTTAAAGCATATCGAAAGAACCCGCTTGCTTTTACATTTGATAGATTTTTCAGACCCGGACCCGAAATCTATTTTGGACCGTTATCATAAGCTTCAAGCGGAATTAAAAAATTTCAGCCCAGAGTTATTCAAAAAGCCTCAAATTCTTGTGGCCACTAAAGCAGATGACCCTCAATCGCAGAAAAATTTCCAGGATCATTTTGCATCTCTGGTCGAATTAAATCCTTCTGTTTTTTTTATCTCGTCTCTGACTGGGGAAGGAATTCAGAAATTGCTATGGAAGATTAAGGAGGGGCTTTCAAATGAGGGGCCCACTGAGGAAGAACAAATTATCAAATTGTTCAGAGGTCGCGAAGCCTAAAATCCCTTTTGCTACTGGATAACAAAATCCTCAAATTTAATTTTCTTGACCCGTCCATTACTGTCAATTCTTTTGTTGTATGCAATTTGGAGCCTTTTCTCCAATTTTTCCTTAACATAAAGAATATCGTTATAGAATTTTTTTGCCAGAAATTTTTCTATGGTATTCACGGTAGTTTCCTCAAATATAGGAATCGCGCTTTGCATAACCCTGGCACTATCTTCATCTGTGAAGGTGATCTCCAAAGTAAAACTTAGAACTCGAATATCATTGACGTCAAAGGCCACTGGCATGATGGTGGATAGTTTTACCAACTTCGCTTCTGGAGAAAGTGCCGCCCTCAGAGCTGCAGATTCTTCTTTGGCATCTTTTGTAGACTCGGTCACCTCAGAGAGAGTTTTGGATTCTGCCAGTTCCTTGCCTATATCTGTGTTTTTATCTTCTTTCGTTTCCCCGAGAATTGTTGGTTGTTCAAGCTTTTCCGATTCTGGAGTTTTTGTTTCAGCATTCTCGGACTGCCCTTTTTGAGACTCCCCTTCTGAAGCGGCTGGAGCTTTTTCTTTGTCTGGTTTTGGGGTCATTCCTTCAGGAACTTCTGCTTCGGGTTTTGCGACTTCAGTCAACTCAGGAGGGGCAAAGGTTTGCCATGCAAAATAGGCTCCTCCTGCAGTGACTAACAGCCCTAAAACTCCTCCTGCAAGCATTAACTTCCCTGTTCGGGTGGCGGGAACAGATATTGGCCCAATTTTTATCCGGGCATCCTCTTCTTCATCCTCTTCTTCATAGTCTTCATCGTCATCGTCAGGATAATCGTCTTCTGAGATACCTAATTCCGCAGCGGCATCTTGTTCGTCCTCATCCTCCTCAGCGCCTTCAGCTTCCTCATCCTCATCGTCCTCAGTTTCTTCGTCTTCATCCTCATCGTCTTCCGCCTCGCCATCTTCGGCAGATTCTTCGGCAGTACCGGCTTCGGCAGTTTCTTCGGTGGCCTCTTGATCGGCGAAGGCTTCGGCCCACATGTCCTCTTCGCTTTTTTCTTCTTCTGAATCCTCAGCAGTTTCTTCGGCGGTAGCGGCTTCAGCTGTTTCTTCGGTGGCATCCTGATCGGCGAAGGCCTCGGCCCACATGTCTTCTTCGCTTTTATCTTCCTCTGACTCTTCAGCAGTTTCTTCAGCGGTAGCGGCTTCAGCAGGTTCCTCAGCAGATTCTTCGGCGGTACCGGCTTCAGCCGATTCTTCCGTAGCATCCTGATCGGCGAAGGCTTCGGCCCACATATCTTCCTCACTCATTTCTTCGGGGGAGGAGGGATCTTCAGATGAAGCCTCTTGAGTTTCTACTGCTCCTTCAGCAGGTTCTTCTGATGTTTCGGGCTCAGTTTCAGGTTCTTCAGTTTCAGGTTCTAAACTCTCTGAGCTTTCTTCCTCTGGGGCATCGGGAAGTATGTTACCTAAAATATCGTCAACACTGGCTTCGGTCTCAGGTGTCTCGACCTCGGGTTCAGAGGCAGATGCGGAAGCTTCCTCATCTTCATCATCATCCAGAATATCGTCAAGAAGCCCGTCCAGGTCATCATCGTTATCGGAGCTAACGTCTTCCTCTGATTCTGACATATCGGACTCGGTTTTATCATTAGTGGTGTCATCGACCATAGTATCTAGTTCCGATTTCTCCCCATCACCCATATCTAAAGGAGATTCTTCGGGTTCCTCCTCGGTTGAGGTTTGATTGTCACCGCCGATGAGATCATCGAGCATATTGTCGAGTTCGGGGCCTTGTGAATCCTCGCTACTTTCAGCGGCTTCTTGTGTCTCTTCGGAACTGGACTGCATGTCACCGCCGATGAGATCATCGAGCATATTGTCGAGTTCGGGGCCTTGTGAATCCTCGCTACTTTCAGCGGCTTCTTGTGTCTCCTCGGAACTGGACTGCATGTCACCGCCGATGAGATCATCGAGCATATTGTCGAGTTCGGGATCGGGATCTGAAAGGTCTTCATTTTTATTCTCATATTCTTCATCTACCAACTTGTCCAACATATCGTCCAGGTCATCTTCTTCCGGTGCCTGGTTTTCAGGTTTAGAATTTTCCTCAGAACTGTCAGCAAATGGAGAACTTGAGGACCCCGCTGGACTTCCCTCTGGCGTAACTAAGAAACTGTACTGGCATTGGGTACAATTAACCTGAGCCCCTTCTTCGGTCAAATCAGGGAGGTCAATATCAAAACTGGCTTGGCATTCCGGGCAGGATATGTTCATAATATGATAAAAATCAAATATTTATGTAAATATTATATTTTTTATGAAGTAAAAAGTAAATGCTTTATCCCCCTGCAGGAAATTTCTCCGGAAAGCCTTTTAATGCAAAATTGACAAGTCCCAAACACTTTATTATAATACGTTTAAGGGTTATTTAACCCGGGTGGCACTAACTACCTGCACGAGGCTATTCTGCCTTCGAAACTTACTTAGAACTGCCTTTGTTTCCAGTTTAAATTTATTTACGTTTAGTAGCTTTGAGCCGTTAAAGCATTATGACCTTCTACAAAACAAAACAAATTGTTATTCCGCTTATTTTGGTTTTGGCGTTTACAGGATTCTTTACGGGTCAAACCCCTCAATACGTTAGTGGATTATCGCCATTCTTTTCTGCATTAGGCCAGTTGGAGGCGGGTGTATTCCACAAGGCAAAAGAAACACGCTTTAGAAATGAACTGGCCTATGACAACCGGATCCGAGAAAAAATACGGCTCGTAATAGCTGATTATAACACGGGATTGGATGACCGCAGTGCTGTGCTCATCCCGGAATGGATCTTAACTGAGAGCAAAAAATACGGGTATGATCCCCTTTTCCTCACTGCTTTAATTATAACTGAAAGCTCCTTTTACAACTGGGCGCGGTCAAATCGAGGAGCTCATGGTTTGATGCAGTTGAAAAGGGCTACGGCAGTTGCATTGGCGTCTGAAACCAGTTTGAAGTGGAAGGGAAACCATACGTTGTATTCCCCCAGGGAAAATATAGCCTTAGGTGCCTACTACCTGAACAAATTAGTTACCCGCTTTGGGGATTTGACTCTCGCTCTGGAGGCTTATAATCAAGGTCCATCGCGCTTGAGTCGGTTTCTGCGTAAAGGTTATCTTCCCCAACGTTACTCCAATAAAGTTTTGAAAAACTACAGAAAAATACGTTTTCAGCCTATCTAGGACGGCTCCGAATTTATTTTTCCTTTCATGCCTTTCTCATATTAGTGTGACCCCATGAATAAATTAACTAATTCATGAACTCTTTTATAAAAATATTTACCCGGAAAACCGGTGGTTTTGTACCGCTGTGTTTCCTGGCGGTCTTGTTTTTTGTATCTTTGTCTGGATGCTCTACCATTGAAGTTGAGAAAGCGTTTGAGGGAGATCTTCGGCCGGGACAGGCCAATAGAGTAATAGGCGAGTACTGCCAAAGTTGCCATATTCACAAGGACTTTGATCCTCCCCTGCATGTTTCCAAAGTCAGGTCTCTTTATAATCGCCCGGTTTTTAAAAGAGCCCGGGAATGCCGGTCCTGCCACTATATTGAAAAAAACTGGATGCATAACCAGCATGAACGTAAGACCCGGATGCCGGAAGACGCGAATCGAGGAAAGTTCAGGAAATTTGAAAAAGAAGAATTGAGTCGTAAACGCAAAGGTTGAACCCCTCCCCTGCAAAAATTTTCAATATTCCCTTTTTGAAAATCAGAATAATCCGATTAATATGTAATAGGTGGACAGTATTTTCAGAGAATGGCTGGAAATAACCCTGAATGTGTTTTTATCTGCTTTGGGATTTTTCAGCCAGAAAGAATGGGATATTGAATTGAGGATTTATTCTAAATTCAGGGTGATGCTGATAGGTGTTCTTTGGATTATCGCCGGAGCACCCGAAGTTCAGGCTTTTTCTGTTGGCGGTTTTCAGGTTCAAAGCAAGTTTGGAGAAAAGTTTAAAGCTTCCCTTGATATCAATTTAGATTTTGACGGGCCGGTGGAGGCAAATATAGGGAGCCTGGAGGACTATACCAAGCTGGGACTAAATAGGCAGGATATTATAGATGCCTTGATTATAGACCCGATGGAATCTGGTAACAGTCTAAGAAAAACCGTTAGAATCCGCTCCAACAATCCCTTGTTTTTTCCTTCTTTCAACCTTGTTATCCGGGCCACCCATAATGGGGGGACATTGCTGGAAAATTTTCTGGTAACTGTGGACTTTCAGCAAAGCCTGGCTTTAAATGTTCAACGGAATAAGAAAACCGCCTCCAAATTTCCTGTTAGTGAGTCCAAACCCGAGCCTCTGGCTGACCAGAAAGTTTCCGAAAATAAATCCCCTAAAGATTCTACTGTAGCGAAACAGCCTGAAAGCACCTCCAGAATCGCCGCTCCAAATGCACCCAATGAAAAGTCTAAAAACTCTGCGAAAGGGTCTTCTCAGCAGGCCGATAACATCCCTCCTAAGGGTATAGACCCTGTCCCTGCAAAGGAGCAAGTGGTGCACCGAAGGCGCGCTTCAGGAGTTATCTGGGCACATCCCAGACCTGTTCCTGAATCGACCACCGCGACCCTAGTTCAGGTCCAGAAAATCCCTGCTGAGAAGCATATTTTGCGAAATGGGAAGCATGTATTGCAAAAAGGGGAGAGTTTATTTTCGATTGCCAGAAAACTCAAGTTGGATAAATATCATCCCGCTCAAATTGCGGTCGCTATCTGGATGCGAAATATTGATAGATTCATCTTTGGCAACATCAATGGTATCCGGGAGGGGGTGCAATTGGACGTGGAAAACCTGGAGAGGACGCTTGCAAAAATTGACCTGGGTACAGCAAGAAGGATTTTAAAAAGTCAAAATGTGGAATGGGATCTTGCAAAAAATACGACTCAGGTTAAGGAGGAAAGCACAGAAAAAAGCGTTCCTGAAGTTCCACTTCCTTCAGAAAGGTTAGAGGATTATGCAGACCTGTTTGATCGGGTTATAGGTTGGCAGACTACTTGGGAAAATATGGATATTGAGGGCCACCTGGCTTATTACAATGATTTGAAAACTGAAAACCCGTTTTTGGTTAGGAAAAAAAGGTTTTTATCCAGACACCCCAAACCTCATCTGGAAACGTCATCCAAAGTCTTGGTAATGAAGGAAGGGATTCCAATCGTATTTTTTGAACAAAAATTTACTTCGGAAACTCTGAAAAGTCTAGGCTTGAAAGAACTGGAGTGGACTCGATCCCAATCAGTTTGGAAAATAAATGGAGAAAAATTTCACCAAAACTTCTCTCTCTCCGAGAAGGCCCCTTTGGCAAATCAAAAAGGTTTGCCCACACCCGAAGATGAAGAAAAAACGACTAAACTTTCTTTCGTCATTCATGTTTCCAGTCATGCTAATGAATCTGTGGCAGTTTCTTTATCCAATCGATTGCGGACAAATGGGTTTGACGCCTATTGGGTTCCGGTAAGGATTTCCAAGGAAATCCAGATTTATCGGGTATATGTGGGACGATTCTCAGACTGGAATCAAGCCCACAGGGTGGTCCGTATATTGAGAAAGAAATCTTTTGGCGGCCACGCAACGGCTATCCCCTATCCTTTAGCTCTTCAAGTGGGTGAAGCAAGTTCCTTAGCTGAGGCCAGAATGCTATTGGAGTCTTTGCGGAAATCCGGGATTTCGGGTTTGTTGCTGGTTTCCCATAAAGAATCGGTGGGAATCCTTTTTCGAGTGGTGGTAGGGGCTTATAAAAAGGCTGGGAATGCGACTTGGATGCTCCAACAGCTCAAGCAGTCAGGTTTTGTCAGCAAATTGATCTCTCCTTAGACAAGTAGAAACAAAAAAACCGCCCACTTTATAGTGAGCGGTTTTAATTTGTGACCAAAAAGCTATAGGGAGTTTTTCAAAGTAGGAGCTGGTTTAAAGCCAACTGTTTTACTGGCCTTAATTTTGATTTCCTCACCTGTTTGAGGATTCCGACCTTTTCTTGCTTTACGGCTTCTAACCGTAAAGGTTCCAAAACTGGGGTATGCAAACCGTTTTTCTTTTTTGATTGCTTTGGAGATTGCTTCGAAGGCACCATCGATTACATCCCCGGCCAATCTCTTGGTCAGTCCATCGTCTTTACAACTTTTAATTACCGCGTTGATTAATTCGTCTTTAGTCAAGGTTTATCCCCTCCTCTCAAATCAGCGTTATTAGGCTCGTGCATTATTATGAAACCTTCCTCAAAAGTCAAACAAAAAAAATATCAATTTTCATTTTTGGCCTTTATTTAGGGGGTGAAATCGACCCTTCGGAATTGAATGTGATAAAATAAGTTTGAAAAATATAAGAATTTTGACCGTCATATTTATTCCCGTTAAGAGTAAAAAAAACAGTATTTAGAAAAATATTGTTGGGGTGTTTATTAGGTATTTATATCTGATTTTAAATAGATAACATTAATTTTTGAGGATCGATATGGCCGTGCTAAAGGTCGCAAAATTGGGAAACCCTGTTTTAAGGCAGGTTGCCAGGAAAGTGGACTTGGAGGAATTGAAAGATCCGAAAGGTGAACTCCAGAACTTTATAGATGATATGGTCGACACCATGCGTCAAGAGGGTGGGGTTGGTTTGGCGGCTCCACAGGTCAATCGTTCCATACAAGTCGTGGTGCTGGAGTATGAAAATAATGAGAGATACCCAGGGGAGTCTTCCATTCCCTTGACAGCCTTGATTAATCCGGTTCTGTCTGATTTTAGCGATGAAACAGTCCTTGGATGGGAAAGTTGTTTGAGTCTCATTGATTTTAGAGGGTTGGTTCCACGATTTAAATCGTTAACGCTCAATACCTATGATCGGGAAGGAAATAAGATAGAAAAACGGGTCTCTGATTTTGAGGCGGTGGTATTGCAACATGAAATTGACCACCTCAATGGGAAGGTGTTTCTGGATCGTATGGATGACTTGACCCAATTATCCTATCAGGAAGAGTTTGAAGAATTCTGGCTGAAAAAAGATCCCGCTCCATAAATGAAGAGGGTTTGATTTGGACAACTGCCTGGAAGAAGAGATCCTCCATCTATACGAGGAGCCGATGATTGGTGCCACATACACGAATACCTATGGGGAGGAGAATATCCAAAACCTGGTCCAAAAGTATCGTAGCCTAAAGGAGCCAATGCAGATGCTGGAAATCCTTATTCGTTTTTCCCAATCTACAGATCTGGCGACCTGTTTCATTTCGGTGGGAGTTCTTCATGCTTTGGGAAAAAATGAGCCAGTTCAAGAAGCTTACAGGTGGGCGAAAACCCAGGAAGACTCGGCTCGAATCATTAGTCATTTCGATATCGGGAAGTCGGTCGCTGATTATTTTACTTCAACCTGACTTTTGGTAGATCGATCCCCCGTTATAGGGATAGGGTTGAATCCACTCGGGTCTACAGGACATACAGAGCCAACGCATTCCCCCTTTGCAAGCCTATTCCGGAGAAAGACCAGGAATCCCGACCACAAAAGTCCTGGAATGAGTACTAGCCCTGCCATCCACAATGCGATTTGTTTGACATTCATTTCCCACCCGTCTACAGCATAGCCCACGCCAAAATTGCTAAAGCCCATCACCAAAGTTAATAGAGCAAGCTCAAAGCTAAAAACTCTGCCCAGGTAATGGTCCGGTGCGGAAAGATGAATCAAGGCTGAACTGAATACCCAGATGATGGAACCGAACAGTGTGGCTAAGGCAACTCCCAGAGAAAGCGTCCATAGGTTATGAGAGTAGGCGATAAAAATATACGACAGGGCTTTCAGGAAAAATGCGCTGGCAATGGCCCAATGCAAAACCGATGCAGTTTCTCCGAAGATGCGCCGGACCAGAACGGGTCCCAGAGCGGCACCTAAACCACGTGCAGAATAAAGAATACCGATTCCTAAAGAAGGAGAAACGGACAACAGCTGACTGGCCATCAAGGGAATGAGAGTCATGATACCCCCTGCCACGGCCAGCCCGGCTTTTAATAATGACAACACCAGAACCATGGGTTCGGCAATTAAATAGCGAATGGCATCGGATAACTCCCCGGATTGTTTGGGTGAATCCTCTTTATTGGATTTTTCCTGAGGAACGATTCTTGAGATAAACCAGGCTGAAAGTAGAAAGGTGCTTGCGTCCAGTATAAAGGCAATTTTAATTCCGAATAAGTAGACGACCCCTCCCCCTAATGCGGCACCAAAGGCCAACATGACGGACCAGGTAGAACCGCTTAATGCATTGGCAGTGACCAGATCATTTTTCGGGACGAGTGAAGGAATGATTGCGCTTCGGGCGGGTTCAAAAAATCCTGATAGAGATATCTCAACAATGACTAATGCATAGACGAGCCATAAAGCATCTTGATCTTCCACCAGGAGAAAGCCTAGCACTACCACACAGCGCAATAGGTCGCTGACTATCATTACGTTTTTGCGGCTGACACGGTCCACCACCACTCCGGCTATAGGACTGACCAGAACAATGGGCAGGAGTTTTGCCATCATTGCACCAGCCATGGCCATTCCAGAATCGCTGAGTTTAAGAATCAGCGCATAGATGGCAATACTGTTTAGCCAGTCTCCCAACTCAGACACCACTTGGCCGTACCACAGGTTGCGGAACGAAGGGTTTTGTTGTAGCAGACGAAAATAACCGATGGTTTTTCGGGTTTGCATGCAAAATTCCTGGAAAAAGCTGAGGGTGGGAAGTGAATAATGCTGAATCCATACTAAAGACCCTTGTATCAATCTGCAACTGGAATTCGTTTTCGGGGTCTGGTATGTTTATTAGAAAAAAATAAGCTTCGGATTAAAGGGGTTCCATGGAAGAAGAAAAACCGATATTAGAGGAAATTGAGGATTCTAAGGAGAAATGGATTAGCCGAATTTCTCTTTGGGTTTCTATATTGCTGACAACCGCTGTGGTGGTCTGGTATTACCAGGATACTCCCCCGGATTCGCCTGAAGTGGTTAAGATGCGGATCTTTTTTAAGGAAAGAAATCAGCAGGTGATGACGTTTATCAAAATGAATCGGAATGAACGAATCGCATTTGCCTATAAAAACAAGCACCCCTTTTTTAAAAACTATGTCAAGGCTTCAACGGTTGAGCAGGAAAAAATTCGTTCACTCATCCATATTTCCACAGATTACACGCCTAACCAGTATTGGTTCAATCTCTTTTTCATGTGGGTAATATTTTTCACCACTTTCTGGTTCATTGGCTTGATGGCAGAGGCCTGTATTGTGATCATGCGGCGCAATTCTGAAGCGCGCATTAAAACCTACCAAAAAGAAAAAGAGCTACGCTTGGAATCGGATAAAAGAGAGTCTCCAGAAGAATAGTTTCTTCTAGCAATAATTATTCACTATATTATTGCCTTCTCTTAACCAAAGGTAAGCCGCGATGGGCTTTGCTTCCAAATTTAGGTTAATAGTTTTTTCTTTCCTTATTTTCCCATGGTCTCCCCTGGTACATGCTGATAGTCAGGGTCACCTTCCCGGTATTCAATCCAAAACTATCGAAGAACTCATTGAAATGACCGAGCCGGAAGGTGGCGAGGCGCGGGAAAAAGCAAGCCTTTTGCAAAAAGGAAAAAAAACGTATCTGCAATTTTGTGTTCATTGTCATGGTGAACACGGGCAAGGAAAGGGACAGACCTCCCCTTATCTGTACCCACTTCCCAGAGATGTGACGTTAGGGATTTTCAAATTCCGCTCGACTCCCGGTAATGCCCTGCCCAGGGATGAAGATTTGTATCGAACTCTTCGAGACGGGGTGCCGGGAACTGCCATGCCTGCCTGGGGAGACATACTGAATGAACGGACCCTTAGGGCTTTAGTGGAGTTCATTAAAACATTTTCAGACCGGTTCCAGTTGGAATCTCCAGATTTTATTATGCCCATAGGTTTGGAACCGGCCTTCGACAGATTGTCAGTTGAAAAAGGGAAATTGCTATATCAGGAATTGCGGTGTGGACATTGCCACGGGGAACATGGGGGACGGGAAGGTTCCCTGGAACAGGAACTCAACGATGCCTGGGGTAATCCTTCCAAAGTCTATGACCTGAGACGGACAGAGCTCTACAAAGGAGGGGCCTCCTCCGATGAGGTATATCAGACTTTAGTCACTGGAATGGATGGAACCCCTATGAATGCCTATGACTATGTCTCAGAGGATGAATTGTGGCATTTGGTGCATTACCTGCAATCCAGTTATGATCATCAGGTTCCAGACTCGGTGAAAATGTCTGAGACCATTTTTTCACTGCGTGTCTCTGATAACTTGACAGCTTCCCCTGAAGCTGTTGTTTGGGAAAAGGCTCCCAAGACTCAGGTCAAGTTGAGAGCCTTACAATCCCTTAATAGTGGATTCAGCGGGCTTACTGTGCAGTCCTTATTTAATGATCAGAAGATTGCCTTTCGCTTGCAGTGGTTGGATACCAGCCCGAATCGGGCGGAGCCGGGGGGGTCCCGGTTTTTAGATGGGGTGGCTCTTCAGTTTGCCCCAGGCTCTGCAATCTATTCGACTTACTATGGGATGGGTGAGCAAAACAAGCCTGTCAACATTTGGCATTGGAGGGCAGATTCCAATCAGAAAGTTGTTGGCAAGCATATTGTTCCTCAACCTACGGCACTAGATCCTTTTCGAGAACAGGCGGTGGAAGAGCTTAATGCCGCCGGATTTGGCACCCTCACGGTGCAGTCTCTGGAAGACCAGCAGGTTGAGGGAAAAGGTATGTGGCAGGATGGGCGGTGGACGGTGGTTTTTGTCCGGGAACTTGACACGGGTAGTTCTTTTGATGCTCATTTTGAAAAAGTTGGACAAAAGCTGATAGCCGTAGCATTGTGGGATGGGGCTTTAAAAGAAAAAAATGCTCATAAACGAGTCAGCTTTTGGCAGGAATTAAAATTTAAGTGATGAAATTAAACAAGTAATGTTTGCTCCATGCAAACTGACCGGGTTTAGAGTAATATAAGATCACTTCTAAAACTAATATTCATCGTACTGCCCACGCAGTATTGGATCTAAATGCAAACTTAATCTATATCTGCTTTTAGGTCCCCATACAATCCATGGATGCTAATCAGATTCGTTTTGCTATTTTTTTGGCTGTGTTTTTAGTGATGCTGGGGCTGGAATCTGTCATTCAACGTCATCCTACCGTCGACTCAAAAACCTCTCGACTAAAGATCAATTTAACCTTAACGGGTATCGACATTGTATTGGTGCGCCTGTTTTTTGGTGCGGCGGCGGTGGGAGCGGCACAATTTGCTGAAGAAAGAGGATGGGGATTGTTCAACTATCTTCAATGGCCGGAGGGGTTGGAAACTGTGCTTTGCGTGGTCATTCTGGACTTGATGGTTTATATTCAGCATGTGGTGGTGCATATGATTCCTTTGTTCTGGCGTTTTCATATTGTGCATCATTCAGATCTCGATCTGGATGTGTCGTCTGGATTGCGGTTTCATCCCATAGAGATTATGGGTTCCATGCTATTTAAAATAGGGTTGGTTTTTGCGCTGGGTCCCCTACCCATAGCGGTTTTGATTTTTGAAGCGATCCTAAATGGAATGGCCCAGTTTTCTCATTCCAATATTACTTTGCCTGAGAAACTCGACCGCTTACTCCGTTATGTGATCGTGACACCTGATATGCATCGGATTCATCATTCAGTAGAGAAAAGAGAAACGAACTCGAACTTTGGTTTCAACCTGTCTATTTGGGACCGGGCTTTGGGAACCTATATTCAGGAAGCATCGAAACCCCAGCCCCGTATTATTATTGGGGTCAACAGGTTTCGCACCAGTGAGGAAGTGTCTTTAATAAATTTATTGATGATGCCTTTTAGAAAAATTCCCAAAAACTATTCGCTTTCCCCTGAGGAAGAATAAGGAGCGTTTATGGCTACAAGGTTAACGAAAATTATAGCTACACTGGGGCCTGCCAGTGGAAGTAAAGCGGTTATCCGAAACCTGGTCGCCAAGGGAGTCAATATATTCAGACTTAACCTTTCGCATGGGGATCATGAAACTGTCCGACAATGGATTCATTGGATCCGCGAAGTAGAAAAGGAACGCCACACTTTCATAGGAGTTCTTTTAGATCTGCAGGGTCCAAAAATTCGCGTGGGTAAGTTTGAGGAGGGTTCAATTCAATTAAAACGTGGTCAAAAAGTGACGTTTACCACAGAAAAAAAGGTGGGCAATTCTTCTTTGATACCGGTTCAATATGCACGCTTTCACAAAGAAGTGGATATTGGCAACCGGATTTATCTGGATGATGGAAAGCTAAGTGGTGTGGTGAAAGAAATATCCGGTCCGCAGGTGAAGGTAGAAGTTTTGGTTGGAGGAACATTGTCGAACCATAAAGGGTTAAACCTGCCCGATGCCCAGCTGACTACCGATCCTATAACAGCTAAAGACAAGGTGGACCTCAAGTTTGGTCTTCAGGAAGGGGTGGACCTGGTGGCCTTGTCTTTTGTAGGTTCTGCAAAGGATATACTGCGGTTACGCCAAATGATCCGCAAAGGAGGAGGTAAAGGAGTAGAAGTCATCGCTAAAATTGAGCGAAAGCAAGCGGTGAAAAACCTGGAAGAAATTGTTGAAGCCGCCGATGGCATCATGGTTGCTCGAGGAGATTTAGGAATAGAGATTCCTCTTACCGAGGTTCCGGTCGTTCAGCAGAGAATTTTGCGGGAAGGGGCCAAACGTTCCAAGCCGGTGATTGTTGCTACCCAGATGTTGGAATCGATGATTGAAAATCCACGCCCGACTCGTGCGGAGGTTTCAGATGTGGCCAGTGCTGTTATGGATTGTGCTGATGCGATCATGCTTTCTGGGGAAACGGCGGTGAGCAAACATGCAGTTCTGGCAGTTGGAGTGATGGTCGAGACGGCGTTGACCACAGAAGCTTATATGGCCGAAACCAGAGTGATCGAACCCTTGAGCCAGTCATTCGGAGAAGACCCAAGCATTAATGCAGGCATCACCTATTCCGCTAATCGCATGGTGGAGTTGTTGAACGCTAATGCCATGATAGTATTTACGCTTAGTGGTGGAACGGCCAAAATGATGGCGAGCCCCAAACCGATGGTTCCCATTTTTGCCCTGACCTCGACGTTGCAACGAGCGCGTCTGCTGAATCTGGTGCGTGGGGCGGTACCCTTTTTGGTAGATGAAGACCGGCACCTTTTGCTACATATAGAGCAAATGGTCACAATGTTGAAAAATAAAAGGTTCCTGAAAAAAGGGGATCGCGTAGTGATCACGACAGGAATTCCGGTCGGCATCCCCAATTGGACCAATGTGATCAGAGTGGAAGAGGTGCATTGATTGAGATCAATGACTATCTCTTATCT
>Ga0233439_10001070_pt1 | contig 36594 bp, 32 predicted proteins | sample SI_123_September_6_FD_182713 | JGI IMG/M metagenome (GOLD analysis project Ga0233439, IMG submission 182713) | Seawater microbial communities from Saanich Inlet, British Columbia, Canada - SI_123_September2016_100_MG | ecosystem: Environmental > Aquatic > Marine > Inlet | place: Canada: British... | reverse complement strand
AATTCAAAGTACAGTGCAATTGGAAACTTTTTCTTGAAGTTTTTAATGAGTACTATCATTTGAAGAAAGTTCATCCAGGGACATTTGGCTCGCTTTATCGGGATCCTGATCCGCCCGAACCTGTGACAGGTTGTTTCGTGAGCCAGTTTGGGGAGCATGTCAAAAAGGGAAGTGTCGGCGTACTCGCGAAAGATCATAATGAATTGCCTTTGCTGCCCGGCTTAACCGGTCGTCTTTCCAATGGGACGCGTTATTCCTGGGTTTACCCTAATCTTAGTTTTGCCGCATCCCGCGATGCCCTTTGGATGCTGGAGGTTACGCCTATTGGTCCCACCGAGACCCAGGTTCGTATGCGGTTAATGTTTGATGCGGATGTAATGCAATTGAAAGGTTTTGCGGCGACGCTTGCGACCTATGAGGAACGAATGCAAATCGGGATGGCAGAAGATATCGTGGTCTTGGAAGCCCAACAAATTGGAGTATCCTCACAATTTGCCCAACAAGGTCGTTTTTGCCCTGAGCTTGAGCCGAGTGTTCACGCCTTTCAGGAATGGTACGCGGAGCGAATGTCTGCCGTAAGTTAGGAAAACGCAAAAAGAAACTAGGGCCGATGCGCAAGTGCGAGGTACTCGGATGACTGAATTTCTATTAATCGACTCGCAGTACGCTTAAAGTCATCTTTTAATCGTGTGCCGCGGTAAAGCCCGTTTGGCGCTGACTCGGCTACAATAAATATATTGACCTTTCGGTCGTACAACTCATCGATTAAATCGATAAAACGCCGCGCGGCATTATCATCTTCCTCCGTGAGTATCGGTACTTCACTTAGCAATAGCGTGTGAAAAGTCTTCGAGAGCTCAACGTAATCCGATTTGGAGCGAGTGCCACCACACAAGGCTCCAAAGTCAAACCAGATGACTCCCTTCCCCACTCCTTTAACCGATATTACTCGATTATTGATAGAAACGGCCTTGGCCGGATAAACCGATTGAGGGTCAATGTTGTTCAGTAAATTCAACATTTTTTCTGCAGACTGATGATCATCTAAAACGTCATAAGCAGGCTGGACGCTAATTTTTTCAAGCCGGTGATCCCGATTCCCTTTAACCTGAATCACTTTTGTATTGGATTCGATCAGGGAGATGGTGGGCAAAAAGGAGTCACGTTGCAGGCCATCAGCATACAGCGCGGAGGGGGGCGTGTTCGACGTCATAATCAGGACAACTTTATTTTGAACAAGAGCATGAAGCAGTTCAGAAAGAATCATGGCATCACCGATATCGGAGACATGAAACTCATCCAGTCCCAATATTTGAACGTGCTGCGCAATTTCTCGCCCGACCTGTTGGAGGGGATCTGACGTTTTAAGGCGAGCCTTCTTCAGACGCTGGTGTACGTCCAGCATGAATCGGTGGAAGTGCGTGCGTTGAATCTCAAAACCAGAGAGTTCATCGAGCACGGCATCCATCATCACGGTCTTCCCACGACCCACTGAACCCCAAAGATAGATCCCCTGGAATTGAGATTGAACTGTTTTATGAAATTTTGAAAAAATCAGGCCAAGAATACTGGCGGCTTGTCTTCTATCTCGTTCGAGTCCTTGTGTAATTTGCTCAAGCGCAATGGCGCAGGCATTTAACGCAAGTATCTGGTTCGCATCCGCTTCTGAGTTGGCGCCGGCAAGCTTTTCGATGAATTGAGCCTGAAGACTTTGATTAACCTTCAAAATATGACCTTAGTCGAGATTTGTGTGCGTGAAAAGTTGAGCCGTAAGTGCCTCAAAGTTCTCCAGACTCTCAAATTCTGCGGTATCCACCACACCTTTTGTTGAGTCCGGATTACAGATAGCCAGTAGATGTTTAATGCCGTAGTCGCGCGCAGCACGCAGGACGCTTAAATTGTCATCAATAAACAGTGTCCGATGAGGATCGAACTTTTCAAGCTGGGCGAGGTTGTTCCAGAATTGTTGATGCTCTTTTGGATATCCAATTTCATGGGAGCTGATGATTCGATCAAATCGATCAGAAATTTGGGTCTGTTCCATTTTTAGCGCAATGGTTTCAGGGTGAGCATTGGTTGCCATAATCACCCGATGCCTGCTTTTGTTAAGCCCAGACAAGAATTCTTCTGTGCTCGGTCTTATTTGGATGAGATCCCGCATTTCTTTTTTCAATACAATAATTTCAAGATCAAGTTGCTCACTCCAGAAGTCGATGCAGTACCAGTCAAGCGTGCCCTGAAGAGATCGCATCAACGCGGTTAGATCTGATTTGGCTTTTTCAGCTGGCAGGTTATGCTGCTTTGCATAGCGCGCCGGGATGAACTCGGTCCAAAAAAAATTATCGAACCGGAGGTCAAGCAGAGTGCCGTCGAGATCGAGAAAGACGCTGTCGATTTGTTGCCAGTCAACCATTGGGAAATTTGAGTTGTTTTTTGTGATTTCGGGTAAAGAGGACTTAATGCAATATATCGTAGCGGACATGGAAAATTCTATGTTTGCACATGTTTGATGCGCATATATCCAAGTCATGAAGTCCAGTACCATGAGATAATTGACCCCAGCTCGGAACTCACTGTCGGCTTCCTGATATCTTTATGAGTGAAGACCCTAAAATTCAAAACATAGAAGTATTGGCAAGTACCCGCCTTTTTTTGATTGAAAGCGTGGATCTTCATTTTGCCAATGGTGAGGCGCGAACGTTTGAAAGGCTGATGGGCACGGGCCAGGGCGCGGTGATGGTGGTTCCGCTAATCGAAAATGATCAGTTGTTGCTGATTCGTGAGTTTGCAGTTGGAATGGAGCGATACGAACTCGGGTTTGTTAAAGGGAAGATTGATAAGGGGGAAGCACCTGAAGCGGCCGCGAGACGAGAATTGCGAGAGGAGACAGGATTCGACGCAAAGTCTTTTAAACGTCTCGCGACTGTTGGGCTAACACCTGCTTATTCAAACTATCAGACTCACATATTTCTGGCAGATGAGCTCTTTAGCGCGCCGCTGCCCGGCGATGAGCCAGAAGCGCTTGAAACAATTTCATGGCCACTCGCGGATCTTGATGCGCTTCGGCGACAAGAAAATTTTTCAGATTCAAGAAGCGTCCTTGCCACTTTTTTAATTGCAGAAGAGTTAATTAATGAATAAATCAGATGTTGTAGCCGTAGAGCCAGTGATCGCACTTGCTAAGGCAGCGGGTGAAGTGATTCTCGAAGTGTATGAAAAAGAGTATGAGATTATCCAGAAAGCAGATGGCTCGCCGGTGACGACTGCCGATCATCGGGCACATCATGTGATCGTTGAGGGCTTGAAGAACTTGACACCAGACATTCCAATTGTCTCTGAGGAGTCAGATGATCTTGATGACCTTACTCGATTGGAAAGTGATCGGGTATGGCTCGTGGATCCCCTTGATGGCACTAAAGAGTTTATTAGTCGCAACGGAGAATTTACCGTCAATATCGGGTTGTCAGAAAAAGGCCGCCCTGTTTTGGGTGTTGTCTATTGTCCTTATCTTGATGTTTGTTATTTTGCGGCAGAAGGACAAGGCGCGTGGCGGCAAAAGGGCGGTGGAACACCTGAAGAAATGTCAGTGACGACGTACGATCCTAAATCACCTCGGATGGTCGCAAGTCGTTCTCACTCGGGTAAGCCCGTCGAGTTCTTTCGTGAGCGACTGGCTGAGTGGAGTGGCTGCCAGCCTCAGATTGTGAGCATGGGCAGCGCGTTGAAGGTTTGCGTGCTTGCGCAGGGCGACGCCGATGTTTATCCAAGACTCGCTCCAACCTCCGAGTGGGATACCTGCGCATCACATTGCGTCTTGGATGAAGCGGGTGGACAACTTCTGGACTGTAACGGACTCGTCCTACGGTACAACAAAGAAAATATTCTAAACCCCTGGTTTGTCGCTATTGCTGATGGTGAAATTGACTGGCTGTCTTTTTGTCCTGCGGATCATGGCGAGTAACTTTTATCGATTGACCGGGCGTCGGTTAATCGGTTGATACAGCCTTATATTAATATGTCTTTGCCAAAAGGACTTATTTCGTGACCCTAGAACGTCGTTTACGATTTACTAAAATGCATTCTCTGGGCAATGACTTTGTCATGCTCAACGGTGTTGATGAGTCCATCGATCTAAGCGTCGAACAAGCGAGGCAGCTAGCAGATCGTCATCATGGTGTTGGGTGCGACCAGATAATCCTGGTGCAGCCTGCCGATGGAGAGGCAGATTTTCTGATGCGGGTTTTCAATACTGATGGCAGCGAGTCAGGTCAATGCGGTAATGGGGCGAGATGCTTAGGCGAGTTTCTTCGGGACCAGGGATTGACCTCGCGAGAGTCGATTCACATTCAAACCCAAAGCACCCAATTTGAACTCAAGATGCAAGAGAACGGTGTGGTAAGTGCAGCACTCGCTGCACCCAATTTCGAACCGCGCGATATTCCATTTATCGCCCAGACACAGCAAGACTATTACGATCTTAAAATGAAGGATCAATCTTGCCGGGTGGGCGCTGTTTCGATGGGTAATCCCCACGCCGTAATACTGGTTGATGATGTCAGTATTGCGCCGGTTGCTGAGATTGGACCCGCAATTGAATGTCACGCGGCTTTTCCCGAGAACGCCAACGTTGGGTTTTTAGAGATTGCCGGTCAAGATCAACTGCGACTGCGGGTCTGGGAACGGGGTGTTGGTGAGACACTTGCATGCGGGAGTGGCGCTTGTGCCGCGGTGGCTGTGGCACACCGTTGGGGCAGAATCGAGGAGTCGGTGACGGTTACTCTCCCTGGCGGAAGACTAGCGATGTCTTGGCCCGGCAGCGGACCTGTTTGGATGACGGGTCCAACGACAACTGTTTTTCAAGGGGTTTGGGGTCTCGACTGATATGAATCCTGTCAATTCAAAACAAAAAAACGCCGTCATGGGAGTCACAGAGGCTGAGGTCTCTGATTTTTTACGCACCCACCCTGATTTTTTTGAACGTCATTTGGCGTTGTTAACCGAGCTTGTAATTCCTCACTCTGCGAGAGGGCGGACGGTATCTTTGCTTGAGCGCCAGGTGGTTGCGCTAAGAGATCAATTGACCATTGAGCGCAAAAATCTTAAGGGACTGGTTAATGCCGCGCTAGATAACACCCGGCTGCAGCAGCGACTACAAAAATGTTTTGAATTAATTGCGAGATCCGATGATCTACACATATTGCTCGAAACACTGCCGAGCCTTTTGCAAGCAGAGTTTGATCTGGGGGTTGTGGATATTCGACTGCTGGACGGGAAAATGTGGCCAGCACTTTCCGTTGAGCACATGATTGCGCGCGACGATAGTCGAACTGAGGCACTCATTAAACGGCTTGCGGGCAAGCGATGCTTGATTGAGGCTCCGGTCTCGGATCTTTTGATTTCATTACTCAAAGATGACACTTTTTCCAATCCGGGTTCTTGCGCTGTTTTGCCGATGCTGACTGCAGAGCACTCATTGATGGGTTGGATTATTTTAGTCGCCGAGGATCGGGACCACTACCGACCTGATATGGATACGGTCCTGCTTGAGGGGCTTGGCGGCCTTTTAAGCGCCACAACTCAGCGGTTTAGGTTAGCCTAAGCAGGCCCCGATGACGCCAGTCCAACCGCTCATTGACCGCTTTCTTGATCATCTTAAGTTTGAGCGTCGCGTATCTGATCACACGGTATCGGCTTACCGTATTGATCTTCTTCGCCTTCAGGAATTTGCGGTACAGCGCAAGATCCAGAACATCGCTCGACTGGCCCCTCCTCAGGCCAGACTGTTTGCGGCCGGTCTTCGTCATTTGAATCTGTCGAGTCGGTCAATTGCCCGCACGCTCTCAGCGGCCCGCTCGTTTTACAAATTCTTGATTCGTGAGGGTGAAGGCAAGACAAACCCTTTTGAAGGTATTTCGACGCCTCGTGGTGAGCGCAAGTTGCCGCGTACCCTGAATATTGAGCAAGCGGCGCAGTTAGTCATGATCACACCTGATTCTGATTTAACTTTCCGTGACCGGGCTATCCTCGAATTACTTTACTCCTCAGGATTACGTCTCTCCGAGATTGAACGCAGCAACGTCGATGATATTGATCTTGCGGATAAGACAATTACGATCCTCGGGAAAGGCGGCAAGACCCGAATTGTGCCGGTAGGGCGACATGCGATTACGGCGATTAAGTCGTGGCTTCAGAGGCGACAAACGCTGGTTTCTAATATTGAGGAGAAAGCGCTCTTTGTCAGCCGATCGGGCAACCGATTGGGAGCGCGCGCGATCCAAAAAAGAGTTGAGTGCTGGGCCAGGCGCCAAGGACTTGATCGATCCGTGCATCCGCATATGTTGCGACACTCTTTTGCAAGCCATCTGCTGGAGTCAAGCTCGGATTTAAGGGCGGTTCAGGAACTATTGGGCCATTCTGATATCTCGACGACACAAGTTTATACCCATCTTGATTTTCAACATCTTGCAAAAGTCTATGATAAGGCGCATCCGAGGGCTCGAAGACGAAAATAGTTTTTCACCCGTTTTCGATACTTTGGATGTTGTTTGGCCGTAACCTGTTTTGGGTTTTTGGCTGAAAGGCGAGTCTAAATGACGTTCGAACCGGTACCGACTTGGTTCTTGATCTGTCTAATTTATATCGATAGATCAGGCGTAAAGCGCTGATAATTATGATAACATCGGCGCCGTCGTGGGCCCACAGGGGCCTTTGGTTTGGCGATTTAATGTCTATCTGGGAGTAGCCATGTCTTCTATTGCTCTGATTCCTGTTGTTTTGGGTGTCGTTGGTTTGTTAGCGGCATTTATAGTGTATCGGTCGGTTTTGTCGTATTCGCCTGGCGGCGGGAAGGTTGTCGAAATTGGCGAAAAGATTCATCGAGGCGCAATGGTGTTTATGCGTCGGGAGTATTCCTATCTCGCCATTTTTGTCATTGTGGTTGGCGCCCTGATTTTTATATCAGATCTCGGCTGGAAAACAGCAGTCGCTTTTTTTGTCGGCGCGGTTGCATCTGCATCCGCTGGTTACATTGGGATGTACACCGCCACCAGAGCAAATGTTCGCACCACAACGGCTGCAGCAGAAAATGGTGCGTCGGCAGCGCTGACGGTCGCGTTTTTTGGCGGATCAATTATGGGCCTTACCGTCGCGGCGATGGGCTTGCTGGGTCTCGGCGCACTTTATCTGGCTTTTGGAGGTGATCCCCATACGGCTCATGTGATTCATGGCTTTGGAATGGGAGCGTCATCCGTTGCACTTTTCTCCCGAGTCGGGGGCGGTATTTTCACCAAGAGCGCTGACGTTGGCGCTGATCTTGTGGGTAAGGTTGAAGCCGGCATCCCGGAAGATGATCCTCGTAACCCTGGCGTGATCGCAGATAATGTGGGTGACAATGTGGGTGACGTGGCCGGTATGGGCTCGGATATTTTCGAATCCTACTGTGGCGCTATCATTGCTTCAATCGCGATTGCCGCAACACTGACCCCCGAAGTCCTTGGCCTTCTCGCAAATGGCGATCAATCCAAGCTCATGTTTATGCCACTTGCATTAGCATCGGTCGGTCTTTTGTGCTCGCTCGCAGGCATTGCGATCGTGAAGGGATCGTCTGGTAGCGCGCCTGATAAAGCGCTTCGAACCGGAACCATCGGATCAACCGTTATCTTTATCATTGCGGCACTGGCCCTGGTTTACTGGTCAGATGTGAGTTTAAATATTTGGTGGGCAGTTGTTGTGGGCGCAGTCGGCGGTATCATCATTGGACTGGTGACCGAGTATTACACGGCCGGCAGTCCCGTCAGGAAGATCGCGGGTGCCGGAGAGACCGGACCGGCAACCGTGATGATCGCGGGCCTTTCGGTTGGTATGCAGTCTGTCGTTGTGCCGGTTTTGGTGTTGTGCGCCATTATTCTTGTTTCAAGTCATTTAGCCGGCCTTTACGGCGTTGGTATTGCGGCTGTTGGCATGTTGGGTACGGTGGGTATCACGATGGCGATTGATGCCTACGGTCCAGTCGCAGATAACGCCGGCGGTATTGCAGAAATGGCTGGACTGGGCGAAGAGGTTCGTGAGATTACCGATACTTTGGACGAACTTGGCAACACAACCGCTGCTATTGGAAAGGGTTTTGCGATCGGCGCGGCTGCGCTTGCGGCACTAGCGATCATCTCTGCCTATATAGAAACGGTTGCCTTGCATGTTTCTGATTTCAGTTTACAAATTAACGATCCCATCGTTCTGGCGGGCATGTTTCTTGGCGGCATTTTCCCATTTCTCGTCAGCAGTATGACAATGACAGCAGTCGGGGATGCTGCATTCGATATGATTCGAGAAATCCGTCGGCAGTTTAAAGAAATCCCCGGCCTCCTTGAGGGGACCGGAGAGCCAGATACTGATCGATGCGTGGAGATTGCAACAACAGCAGCGCTCAAACGAATGGTGCCACCTGGCGTTCTCGCGGTTGGCGCACCAGTTGTCGTCGGCTTCACTTTAGGGCCTGCAGCTTTAGGCGGCATGCTTGGTGGCGCGCTTCTGGGCTGCGTGTTGCTCGCATTAACCATGGCGAATGCGGGCGGCGCCTGGGATAACGCTAAGAAATATGTTGAAAAAGGCAACCTTGGCGGAAAAGGTTCTGACGTGCATAAGGCGGTCGTCGTTGGAGATACGGTCGGTGACCCGTTTAAAGATACGTCTGGTCCCGCGATGAATATCTTGATTAACGTGATGGCTATTGTTTCACTGGTGATCGCCCCGTTGCTGGGCTAGTTCAGCATGAGTTGATTGCCATCGTTGTTATGGTTGTGAAAAAGGCCGGCGAAATGTCGGCCTTTTTTTATAACGAATAAGGCAATAGTCAAAATAGAACGTTGGGAGAAACTCAGCCACAAAACCGAAGAGCGTTTACTGGTGAATAAAAAAATGAACTGTGAATTAGATCATCTCGTATTAGGCGCAGACACTCTGGATCAGGGCTGCGATTTTATTGGCGACTTGTTTGGCGAACGCCCCCATCCTGGAGGCGAACATCCAAATATGGGCACCCACAATGCGCTGATGCATTTGGGCGGAACGGTTTATCTTGAGGTAATTGCAATCAATCCGAACGCTGCCCCTTCCGATTGGCCTCGGTGGTTCTCACTTGATGAGGAGAAAACCCGTTTATCTCTTAGAGATCAACCCAAGCTTATTACGTGGGTCGCTCGCACTAATAACATTGACATGATTTGCAGTTTAGATGAGTACGCTCAAAGCATCGTGCGGTCAATGTCCAGAGGCGATCTTGCCTGGCAGTTTGCATTTTCCACTGACGGGCGCTGCATCGCTGATGGGTTGTTACCGCACGTTATTGAGTGGCAGTCTGACAAACATCCTACTGACGCGATGTTGGCAAGTCCGGTGCAATTGCTCACGCTGAGAGGATACGCGCCCGACGCTAACGATATCCAATCGGTTATCAACAAGATGGGGCTGTCGTCGATATTTAACTGCGATCCGGCAAAAGACGGTACGGTTAAATTAACGGCGGAATTCACAACGCCTAAAGGTGTCATCAAGCTTTAATCAATTTTCCAATTGAACTGATTTTGAGCATGCGCGTTTCACCACATTCTGAAGCAGTCGCGTTTGATTGGGCAGCAGCCGTCCGGCTTTTATCTGCATTTAATCGACATCAGGATAATTTTTCGCCAAAGACCGTTTCTCATGCGGGTTATTCACTGGATATTTACGATCCCAAAAAAGCGCCAAAAGCGTCGGTGATTTTTATCCCAGGTCTCGCAATCCACGGTCGTGAAGATCGTCGAATGCGTCAGCTTGCAAGCGCACTCTGTGCTGCCGGGTTACGCGTTGTTGTCCCAGATATCCCAAGTATCCGATCGTTGAGGGTGACTTCTGGCCAGTCTCATGAGGTTCGAGACTTGATCGAAATACTGGTCAAGGAGTCGCGTCTGGTGGTGACTGAGAATGTTGCTTTGATGTCAGTTTCTTTTTCAAGCGTATTCGCTCTGGATATTGCTCGACAAGGTACGCTGGGCGCGCGCCTGAAAGGAGTGGGGATCATTGGTGGTTATTCTGATATTGAAAGCGTTGCGTCTTTTTTAATCAAAGCGAAGCGAGCTGACCCTTACGGAAAACTGATTATTGCTCGGAGTTACCTTCTTGAAACTGAACCTGGTAATCACGCAGAGAGTGATGCGTTGAAGCGAGCGGTAGAGTCATCCGCTCTAAATCCAAAAGCGCCCAATCCACTTTGTGATTTGTTTGATCTGACGGATTCCATTCAAGCCGGGATCTATGACCGACTAAATGATGCAGATTATTGCGATGATTTTTATTTAAAAATATTGGATCATTTAGATAATCAGTGGTCAGGATACCGACTTGAGGGTGATTTTCCCCACGACATGTCACCGGTATTTATATTGCACGGACGCCATGATCGAATTATTCCTTCTGGAGAGGCCAAACGGCTTGCGCAGCGATTCGATCGACAGAAACTTCCTTATTTCCTTTGCGTGAGCGAACTTCTAACTCATGGGAATTCTAATATCTCGATGAGAAAATTTTTTGAAGTTTATCGGCTACTTAAGGGCTTTGCTTGGTTTTTAGGCCAAATTGGCCGTGTGCGCTGAGGCTTGGATAACACCGAAAACAGCCGATTGCGGTTAAAGATTACCCAAAAAAAGGGCGCAACAGCGCCCTTTTTATTGTGGTCTCCGACAGGGGGGCGTGCTTAAACGTAATACACAATTCCCGTCATTACGGCTGTGAGTACGACGGATGAGGTAATGACTGCTTTGACCGATGCAATCGCACCGTTCATTTTCCCCCAGATTGCGTTGATCTCAATAAGCGCGATGATCACAAGTCCGATGACAAGTGCGAGACTGCTCATCGCAATGTCTCCAACGCCGCCAAGTAATCCACCGTTGGCCATTGGCGCCGCGTGAGCAGACGCTACCATGAAGTAAAGCATTGGGAGGGAGAATAGTGTATTCGTGCGAGACGCTAAGGCCGCCTTTGGGCCGGCTACGGCTTTGTCGCCTTGATCAAGTCCGATGACGATCTTCTGGTTTGGCCAAATGATCAGCCAGACGTTGAGCATCATCAGTGTGCCCATTAGTGCCCCGAGCGCAATCGCAAGACTTAGGCGCATATGTAAGATGTAGCCGAGAAGGATCAGTCCTGATAGGAAGGTGAACATCGCCGCCCAACGAAACCACCAGAGCGCTCTTGGCGCTAGTTTGGCCGTGACGTCAGCTTTTGCGCCGGCGTCTGCTTCTTTTACATATTCTGTTTGAACAAAGTTGAAGTAGTAGAGCAGACCAATCCACGTTACGCCGAATACGACATGACCCCACCGCATTGCTACATCCATAAGATATGACATTTATTTTTCTCCCCACTTAGGTTTGTTAAGTGTCAGACTTGTCCCAACGGTTCCCGTTTACCGACAATGGGTTTAACACGAAGGGCGACGGCAAACTGACGGCGTGATTCTAGTTCAGACGCCTCTGAATCGCTACCGATCCCTTTTAAAAACCTTACAAATAAAAAGTTATCGCTGCTTAGGATATAGAAGGCAGGCCCGCGAGCGCCATGGCAACTTCTGACTCATCATAAGCATAGTCCTCTAGTTTGCCCGAGTTATAGTCCGTGTAGGCCTGCATATCGAAATAGCCATGGCCACACAGGTTGAACAGGATCGCTCTTGAAGTACCTTCTTCTTTACAACGCAGAGCTTCAACAATCGCACCTTTAACTGCGTGATTAGCCTCGGGCGCGGGCACAATGCCTTCAGCACGTGCAAATGTAATGCCAGCATCAAAGCAATCAGTTTGTGAATAGGCGGTCGGATTGATCTCGCCAAGATTGACCAGCTGACTCACAAGCGGCGCCATTCCGTGATATCGAAGTCCGCCGGCATGAGATGCGGGAGGTAAAAAAGCCGAACCCAGAGTGTGCATTTTGACAAGCGGTGTCAGGTTGCCGGTATCACCAAAATCATAAGCGTATTTGCCCTTGGTTAGGGTTGGACAGTTTGCAGGCTCTACTGCAACAACTTTAACGTCTTGCTCGCCGCGCAGTTTAGCGCCGATAAAGGGAAAACTGAGGCCGGCAAAATTACTCCCGCCCCCGGTGCATCCCACCACGATGTCGGGGTAGTCGGCCGCGAGTTCCATCTGTCTCATGGCTTCTTGACCAACAACCGTTTGATGTAACAGCACATGATTGAGCACACTACCGAGTGAATATTTTGTGTCATCTCGTTGCGCAGCAGTCTCAACGGCTTCGCTGATGGCGATCCCAAGACTGCCAGTGCTGTTTGGATTATCGGCAAGTATCTTTCGGCCGGACTCTGTGAGGTTGCTTGGACTCGCGTGGCAGGTCGCTCCGAACGTTTCCATAAAAGCACGTCTATAGGGTTTTTGGTCATAGCTGACTCGGACCATAAAGACTTCAATCTCAAGACCAAACATGGATCCTGCAAGGGCTAGCGATGATCCCCATTGACCGGCACCCGTTTCTGTTGCTATGCGCTTGACCCCTTCTTCCTTGCAGAAGAATGCTTGAGCAATCGCTGTATTAGGCTTATGACTCCCGGTTGGACTGACCCCTTCGTACTTGTAATAAATTCGAGCGGGCGTATCGAGCGCTTTTTCGAGCCGTCTGGCTCGATAAAGGGGGCTGGGCCGCCACTGACGATAGATTTCACGAACCGGCGTGGGTATTTCAATTGCCCGTTCAGCGCTAACCTCCTGCATGATGGAAGCCATCGGAAAAAGAGGTGCGAGGTCATCGGGCCCAATGGCCTCTCCTGTGCCCGGATGCAAAACAGGCGCAGGGGGTTCGGGCAGGTCTGCGACGATGTTGTACCAATCTTTAGGAATATCGTCTTCGTTGAGTAGAAATTTAATTTGGTCTGACACCGTGGACTCCTCTGCTTATTATCTGATGGGATGATGCGGGATCAACACATAATTCTCCTGCGGAGGCAGAGATCCTGTGGCATCAAATTTCGCGTCGCTTAAGATCTATCTTAGACAACTTTTTCAAAGTTTGCACATGATGTCATGGGCAGTTGACGTAAAGCTAGGAAAGACCCAATATCCGGCTTTGTTGCTTACCAGCGGTAACCGATACCCAGTTTTATTGTTTCATCCATTTTGTCGATAGTAGCGGGTACGCCCGAGTCGTATTCAAATTTGAAAGAGGTATCGAGCGTAAACTTCGAAATGAGCGGAAATTGAATAACCAGCAGTGTGTTAAGGATAATATCGTCAAAGTTATCTAAATTCTGAATGCCATTTTGAGTCAGCGTTGTCGTGGTGCCCAAGCCTAAAAGATTGCTGTTTATTTCAATTTCCCAGCTGAGTGCCGGATATGTTTCTTTATCTTTGTTTTCGCGATTTTCACCGACAAAGGCGACGCCGGGCTCGAAAAGAAATTTAAATTTGGGAGAGGTGTACCATTGTTTCCCATAGTAGAGGCCAAGGATGTAACGACTTTTTAACTCTGAAAACTCGTCCGTCTCGTAGAGGATATTCGCCCCGATGTGAGAGCCTTTTTGATGTCCTGTCAGGAAGCGATCCGTTTTGCCAACGATAGTGAACTTGTCAGATGTTTTTTCATTGCTTGCACTGTGCAGTTCGCCTTCTCCTCGGATCTTCCACCGCAATTTTAGGTTTTCCCAGGATGCATTAAAGTTGTAGTCAAGCTCATTTTGTTCAGTATTTCCCGATTGCTTCTCCCACGAGAGCCGCACTTTACCAGTCGAATGAATCCCACGGCCAAGAAGCCAGTCCTCCGGATTAATAGCGTCAATATCGATAAGCGAATAGGCTTCGGCGCCGTTTTCTGTAATGACCTCGAAAGGGTCCAGTCCAGCCTCAAACTCGGGCACCCGGATCACACGACCATCAAGAAACTTAATCACAACTGATTTTGGAATACGAATTCGAACCACACGCTCGATAGGAATGATAACGAGCCCAACACTTTTAGATTTAAATGAGATTTTTCCTGAACTGGCACCTGATATATCGCCCAAAAGAATTGAGCCACTGTTAAGTTCGATACGCGTGGGCTCATCTGTTGCTAGCGCCTGCGCCATTGCGCTAGGAGACATCGCGTTGCCGAACAGAAAAAAAACGGTGCCAAAGATTAAGGTCAACCGGCTTTTGCGCATAATAGGGAACCCCAATTCTTATCTTACAAATGTCGACGAATAATTGCGGCCCAATTATAGATAGTCGCGATCTCAATTCAACCCAAAAGAGCCTGTTGCACCGGACGCCTCTTGAGTTAGGAACGTTCGATAGATCGGGGTTTTACTAAAAACGTACTATCGACTGGCAGATCGATCTGCGGCTCGTTCATGATAATTCGTCAAAAACTGAATGATGACGCTTGATTCGCTAATCCATTCACTGATCTGATCGGCGGTATCGTGTCTTAGCACCGGGACCGTCAGCCGACCTTGGGCATCGGCAAGCTGTGACGACCAGTCTGGGTTCTTCCAGATATTGCGCTCTTCAAGAGTCAGCCCCAGCTCTTGAGCCGCCCGTTTTACCCGCTCGCAGTAACCACACCAGTCCCGGGTATAGAGAATTAATGTCTCGTTTTGAGCGCGCTTCGCATCCATTAATCTTCAGGTCTAGGCGCGCAGGCCCCGACTGTGGGAGAGCAAGTAAAGGCTGATTGCAAAAAAGACCATAATGAAAGCGATAATCATCCCATATGAAAAAAATACACTGACATCGGTGATGCCGAGAAAGCCATATCGAAACGCATTGATCATGTAGAGGATGGGATTCGCTTTACTGACCTGTTGCCAGAAATCACCCAACAGGTTTATGGAGTAAAAAACGCCACCGAGATAAGTGAGGGGCAGCAAGACGAAAGTGGGCACAATTGAAACATCATCAAAGGTCTTCGCAAAAACTGCATTAATAAAACCACCCAAAGAAAACAAGATGGCGGTCAGGACGACGACACTTGCGAGCACCCATCCATTAAAAATGCTGAGATCAGTGAAGAGCAATGAGACACTGGTTACGATCAGCCCCACCAATACGCCGCGGGCAACGCCGCCGCAGATATAGGCCAGCAGGATGATGAGGTTAGGAGTGGGCGACACCAGAAGCTCTTCAATCGATTTTCCCCATTTGGCGCCAAAAAAAGAACTCACGACATTTTGATAACTGGCGGTGATCACTGACATCAGAATGAGTCCGGGGACCAGAAAATCCATGTAGTCGAAGCCGTCCATTTGCCCAATTCGCGGGCCGATTAAATTCCCGAAAATTACAAAATAAAGCAGCGTAGAGATCGCAGGCGGCACGAGCGTTTGCTGCCAGATTCGAGTAAATCGTGTGATCTCTTTGATAACGATTGTCATAAAAGCGATCAGCATTGCGATAGGACTCATGACGATGCCTCTCCAGGATTTCGGGTGAGGTCGACGAAAAGTTGTTCAAGACGATTCGCTTTATTTCGCATGCTGGTGACGTGGATTGATGCCGCCGAAAGGGCGTCATAAACGTCATTTAGCGTTTCGCCACGCTTGATGTCGACTTCCAGGGTCGATCGATCGACCAATCTTGCAATTGAATTCAGTGGCACTGGCAACTCTTCGAGTTCAGTCTCAAGATCCAGGACGTAAGTCTCTAAATTGAGCTGACGGAGTAGTGCGCGCATCGATGTGTTTTCGACTAGCGTGCCATGATTGATGATGCCGATATTACGACAGAGATGTTCGGCTTCTTCTAAATAGTGCGTGGTCAATATAATCGTTGTGCCCGCTGCGTTGATGTTTTTCAAGAAATCCCACATGGATCGACGAATCTCGATATCAACGCCCGCTGTGGGTTCATCCAGAATCAGTAAGCGAGGTTCATGGATAAGTGCTCGGGCAATCATCAGACGGCGTTTCATGCCACCTGAAAGATGTCCCGCGATATCGTTACGCTTCTCCCAGAGACCGAGAAGTCGGAGATATTTTTCAGAACGTTGGAGTGCGGTTCGACGATCGATGCCATAGTATCCCGCCTGATTACAGATAATCTGTAATGGCGTCTCAAAGATATTAAAGTTGAATTCTTGAGGGACTACGCCGATGAAAGATTTTGCTTTTTGAAAATTACGATCGATATTGACGCCAAAGATCTCGACTTGCCCGGCGGTTTTGAGGACTAGCGAGGTCAGGATTCCGATGACGGTCGATTTCCCTGCGCCGTTGGGTCCCAACAGGGCAAAGAAGTCCCCTTCCGCTACGTTCAGATCCACACCTTTAAGGGCCTGGATCTGGTTTCCGTAGGTTTTCGAAAGACTAGTGGTTTTAAGAGCGTAGGTCACACGCTACCGCGAAAAATGATTCAACTAGATTGATGGGGATGAAATGTAAAATTTCAAGTGCCTGAATTTGTCAGTGGCTGAGCACGCATTTTTGGTAAAGGTCTTTAAGCTTATTGTCTGGATCGTATTTCGCTTTGAGGGCTTGATATTCATCACCGCCAAAAATCTCGCTGAATTCATCTCTGGGATAAAAGCTTTCAGAATACAGCGACTTGATACCGCCCAATTCGGCAACCTTCTCCTCAATGAGGCGATTAAAGTGACCCGTTGGGTAGGCCTGTTGCGACTGGATGCCATCCCAGAACCCGAAATTGATGTAAAGCGTATCTTTTTTCATCGGAAAAAGCGGATATTCTCCCCGAGCCCCATCATGGCGGGCAGGACAGATCCAAACCGGGCGAATACCGATTTCCTGATCAAAAAATTGGAGAAACTCCGGCGCATTTTCAATGGGGATGTCAACATCCTGAATGACCGATTCGCGATGAATGCCAGTTACCCCGTTGAGTTTTCGGGTCAAGCCAACCCGGGTATTCCATCGCATGACTTTCTGATAGGTGATGGAATTGAGACGCTTTCGGCCCAGAAGTCGGCGTACTAACGGGTTTTGGGCGAATAGATTTTTCGAGCACCAGAACCAGTCTGTGTCCCAACGCCATAGATAGTCTCGAACGGTTAGGTAATCTTCACTTCGAGACCTTATTGAGCGATAAAAAATATCGAGGTAGGTGTAGTCGCTTGTGTAAGGCGCTTCATCGCAGAATTCGCCTAAAACCAGATAGTGATCGCCTGGTGCAAAGACAACGCCATCGACGAAGTCATAGCTGCCGCGACACGTCTCATCTATTGTTTTAAAGAAATCTTGGGCGCTGTTACAGTGGATATAGGTCAGGCGGACATACGGTTTTACTGGAATGCCTTCGATCGCAAGGCGCAAAATGTAACCGAGGGTGCCGTAAGAGTTGGCGAGTCCCAAAAAAAGATCACGATATTCATTGTCGGGTCGGCAGGTGATGACATCACCATTGCCAAGAAGTACGTCCATTTCATGGACCGTTTCATGGGGTAGACCGTACCGAAATGAGCTTGATTCGATTCCGATACCACCCACCGCTCCCCCTATGGTGATCGACTTTAATTGAGGCACGACAGCTGGCATCATGCCATGCGCAAGCGCCGCGTCTGCTAGATCTTCGTAGGTGACCATGCCTTCGGTCTCAATGGATCTTGTGGCCGGGTCTACCGAGAGCACATGCTGAAAGCTTCTAACATCCAGTCCAGAGTGGCTTGTATCGCGGTTACGAAAAAGATTCGATGTTGCCTTGTCAAGCCGGATGTTTGGTCCGGTGTGCGAGCGCAGACTCTGGCGTAGATGCTCGAGACGCTGTGGGTAGCCCGTTTGTGTCACGAAAGCGCCCTAAAATCCGACAGTCTGCCCATCTTTTCGGGGATCAGAGCCGCCGGCATAGCCGTCTCCGCAACGTATGACGACCTGACCGCCGCCAAAAAGCCCGGCTTTTTCGTGAGGTCGTATGTGATGGCCACGACGCGACAGCTCGGCTTCAAGATGGGCAAGATCCGTTTCGAGCGTGACCGCGAAGTCTTCGTGAACATGCCATCTCGGTGCGTCGAGTGATTGTTGGGGCGAGCATCCATGATGAACGATCGCATTTAACAGCTGAATTTGACCCTGGGGCTGATGATGCGCACCCATGACGCCAAAAGCCATGACGGGCTTACCGTTTTGAGTCGCAAACGCGGGAATAATCGTGTGGAACGGTTGCTTGTTTCCCGCGACTTGGTTTGGATGCCCGTCTTCAAGTACAAAGCCGGCGCCGCGGTTATGCATAGAAATTCCAGTTCCCGGCACGACCATTCCTGATCCGAAGTTGTCGTAATGAGACTGAATCATAGACACCATCATGCCAGATGCATCTGCTGTGGCGAGATAAACCGTTCCCTTGTCGCGATGAAACTGGATATTGGGAGTCCGCGCCTGGTCGATGCTAATCTCTTCCGCACATTTTTGAAGAACTTGATCGTTGAGAATTTCATCACTGGAAATTTGCATCGTTTTGGGATCAGATACATTTTGATGCGCAACAAAAAAACCGGCCTTTATGGCCTCGATCTGAAGATGGATACTGTCTGCCGATAACATTTCATAGCGCTCAATTGACAGATACTTCAGAATGCCGGCCGCGATTAAGGTGACAATGCCTTGTCCGCTAGGGGGAATTTCATGAATGGTGAAATCACCATAGTCATTCTGGATGCAATCGGTCCAGAATCCCCTGTGATTAGCGAGATCGTCTACGGTCATTACGCCACCGTGTTTCTTGCTATCTTCCGCGATCTTTTGCGCCAATCTTCCGCGATAAAAACTGTCCCCTTTTGTCGCGGCGATCTCTCTTAACGACTCCGCCATTTGGGGACAACTGAATTTTTCCCCCAATCTGGGCGCACGCCCGTCAATGGCAAACGTCTCCAAAAAGCCCTCATGATGCGCAAAAGCGCTGAAGGAGCGATCCCAGTCCTGCGCCAGTATGGGGGAGATATGATATCCATCCTGCGCGTATTCGATAGCGCGCTTGAAGAGTCGATCGAAAGATAGGCTGCCAAATTTCTCCCAAAGTTGTACCCAGGTATCGACCGCACCGGGAACGGTGACGCTGTTCCATCCATTTTCAGGCATCTCGTCATTGCCTGAGAAATAATCAGGAGACCAACCGGCAGGTGATCGACCACAGCCATTGAAACCGCTTACGCCCGCATCATTTGAGACGATTGCAAATGCGTCTCCACCAATGCTGTTCATGGTGGGCTCAACGACGGTTAGACAGATTGCGGTCGCGACCGCCGCGTCAACAGCATTTCCGCCTTCTTGAAGAATCTCAAGACCGGCTTGTGCGGCTAACGGTTGCGAGGTGCTGACCATTTGTCTGGCGTACACGGTCGAGCGCCTTGAAGAAAAAACGTGGCTTGAATCAACCTGCTCAAACATGATTTAGTTCTCGGGAAATGATGAATTTAGGGTGAAGCGCATGAGTCAGACACGATTGATAAAACGCTGGCTCGTTTGGAGTCTAGCACTCGGTTGCAGGGGTTAAAGTAAAGCGTTGGGGGTCGTGCGTCTAAGTCTGGATTCTGCATTGCTGCTCGAGATTTGTTAGCAGTTTGATGTAATGTCCTTTTTCTTTTGCCATATCGGCCCGCAAGCGCTGACTGCAGTGCGCGTGAAGCGGCATGAGCAATGGCTCCCATCGGTAGGTAACCGGCTGATTGGGCTCGACATCACCGATTAAAATTTTTGCCACGCGGTTCGCGGGGTCATCAAACCAGGCAAGATTGCCTCGACTTCGAACAATATCAAGGTGCGCCATTCCTTCTCCCGCGATATAGGTGTGAAGGCCTTTGTCGTCTTTCTCAATTGAGGCGTGAATATGCCCGTTGAGAATACTGCGCGCCCCCCGCCTCAACAGTTCCTGACGTAACCACTCACCTTCACCGAAGTTCTCGATACTGTGATCGCTCGGGCGTATCTCTGGTGGTCGCAGATCAGTAATAGGACGATGGCTGAAGACGACATAATCGCGGATCCCCGGATTTTGAGAAAGAGGTGGTATTTGCCTTAACATGACGCCTCTTTGCCCAGACGACCAGGGGATGGTATCTGCCGCTGTATCAAGATTAATAAATTGGATACCCCCTAATTGAAAAGTTGAATTTCGGGGTCCCACTTGATTCTCAAACCAGTGCAGGAGATTCTGATCCCAGCCCCTGACGATATCGTGGTTACCGATGGCGGCATACACCGGAAGAGGGCTGCTCGATAGATGCCGCATGACGTTTTGGTCGTCACCCGGCTGATAGTAGATATCACCGATTAAAATTAGAAACTGAGCATCAAGTTGAGCTGAGCGTTTTAATACCCATTCCAGTTCGCGATCGCCTCCGCTGTCGCCAATGGCGGCAAATCGAAAATTGTCCCTGAAGGGGACGCTCCACTTCAGCGTCATTGCGCGCTGCCCGGTCGCTTCTCCCCGGACCCAACGTTTGAGACCCACTGATACTTCTTCGAATACACGACCATCGCCAGAGATCTGCAAATCGGCTTTTGGATGAAGATTATCGATGCTAATCTCAAACCGTCCGCGAATGTTTAGTGATGGCTCTGGCGCAAAAGCGCGCCACTCGAGCTGCTGATCATCCGCTCGAACAAAAAACGCGTCTTCGCCACGTGCCGAGAAGCCTTGAGAGGGATGGACTGCCTCGGATGCTCGATTACGGGGTTCCGGCATAAACGGCAAACGAAACCCTCGCATCGTAAGTGCGCTGATACCCGTACCCGCCCCGACAAGGGCTAAGGCACTGAGGAATTGCCGGCGGGAAAGCGATTGCGTCATTACATTAGGAACCGGTCATAAAGCAGCTATTATGGGGTGCGAAGCCATGAGCGTCTTTAGCTGCTTTGGCGGCGTAAGCAGGTGTTAGGGATGATTAGAAACTAGCGAGATTTTAGCACCGGACCAAAGGGTGGTTTGTGAAAAGGCTGTAATCTTGACCTGAGTCATCGTTGCCGACGCTTGGCCATTTTGTGATTAACGATGGGATGTCAGGGGTAGGGATTCCAGACATTTATCCGTATGATTTGGGTATGAAAGGCGCGCTCCCATCTCGCATCGTCTGTTTGACCGAAGAAACCACCGAGACCTTGTACCGGATTGGTGAATCTCACCGCATTGTGGGTATTTCGGGATTCACCGTTCGACCGCCTCTAGCCCGGAAAGAAAAACCTCGGGTCAGCGCGTTTACGAGTGCGAAGATTGATCGAATTCTTGATCTCAATCCAGATCTGGTTCTCGGCTTTTCTGATTTGCAGGCTGATATTGCCCGTGAACTCATTGTGGCGGGTGTGAGCGTGATGGTCTTCAATCACCGATCGGTTGAGGGCATCTTTGACATGATGTCTACATTAGGCGCCTTGGTCGGTGCGTCCGATAAAGCAAATACCCTGATTACAGAGTGTGCGGCCAATATTCAAGATGCACGGTCTGCTAGGAGCGTAACAGCACCTCGAATCTATTTTGAAGAGTGGGATTCGCCGCAGATCTCGGCGATTCGGTGGGTGTCAGAATTGATTGAGATCGCCGGCGGAATTGATATTTTCCCAGAACTTGCGGCTTGCCCAGATGGAAAGAGTCGTATCATTGTTGATCCCGACGAAGTGATACGAAGAGCTCCGGATATTATTGTTGGGTCTTGGTGTGGCAAAAAGTTTCGACCGGAAAAAGTGGCGCAGCGTGTGGGTTGGGACACGATTCCAGCAGTGCAAAATGGTGCATTACACGAAATAAAGTCGGCTGATATTTTGCAGCCAGGTCCTGCTGCGCTAACCGATGGCCTCGCACAGCTTCAAAATATTATAAAAAAATGGCACCAGTCTCAGTCTGAGTAATATCTGCACATCTTTCATTCTTTTTCATCATAGACGCTGATGCGCTTAAGCTGCTTGGAGATCAATAGCAGCGTGAATCAACGCGCGCGTGTAGGCCTCTTGCGGGGCATTAAATAATTCTGCGGTCGGTTGGTGCTCAACAACTCTGCCGGATCGCATGACTAAGATGTCATCAGAAAGCGCACGCACAATACGCAGATCATGACTGATAAAGATATAGGTTAAACCCAGCTCGGCTTGAAGCTGGGTGAGGAGATCAACCATCTGACTTTGTACTGAACGATCGAGTGCAGAGGTGGGTTCGTCAAGTACAATTAATTGGGGCTTGAGAATAAGCGCTCTCGCAAGTGCGATTCTTTGTCTTTGACCGCCGGAAAATTCATGGGGGTATCGAAGTCGAAAATCAGGATCAAGATTAACCTGCTCGAGCGCGGCAATGACATCGGCTTCTAGATCACTATACCGTCTTTTTTTCGGATGATGCGCAGTGATGCCTTCGGCAATAATGTCGCCCACCATCATTCTAGGATTAAGACTGCCATAAGGGTCTTGGAAGACGATCTGCATATCGCGCCGGAGACCTTTGAGCGTCTTCGCAGCTAGCTGATCAATTCGGTGTCCTTCAAATTTAATTGAGCCGTGACTGTTTGTGAGTCTCAGAAGCGCCAAGGCCAATGTCGTCTTGCCCGATCCGCTCTCGCCCACAATGCCTAAAGTGCTGCCTCGCCGAAGCGAAAAGTTCACATCATCTACAGCCTTGATGTAATCAACAGTGCGTCGCAATACACCGCGCCGAATCGGAAACCAAACCCCTATCCCTTCCACTTCGAGGATCGGTTCCGCAGTTGCCCTCACTGGTTTTCGGACGCCAGAAGGCTCTGCTTCGATCAAAGATCGGGTATAGGCTTGACTCGGCTGACTAAAAACTTTTTGGGTAGCGCCGCTTTCGATGACCCGACCGCCCTGCATAACGTAAACGCGGTCGGCTATTTTCTCGACCACACCAAGATCGTGGGTGATCAGGAGTAGAGCCATGTTGCGTTCCCGGCAGAGCGTATTAATCAGTGCCAGAATCTGAGCCTGAGTGGTGACATCCACTGCTGTCGTCGGTTCATCTGCTATTAACAAGTCAGGGTCATTGGCCAGCGCCATTGCAATCATTGCGCGCTGTCGTTGACCTCCCGAGAGTTGATGGGGCCACGCGTCAAATTGTCTTTCAGGGTTGTTAATTTGCACCTGACTTAAAAGAGCGAGAGCCTGTACTTTGGCTTTTGCCTGATTGAGACCCCGGTGAAGGATCAGGGTTTCACAAATTTGCTTGCCGATGGTGTGCAGTGGATTCAAAGAGACCATCGGCTCTTGGAAGATCATGGCGATGCGGTTCCCCCGAACGTACCTTAAGTCCTTAGCAGAAGCGCCAAGTAGTTCTCGCCCCTGAAAAGTGATTGACCCTCCGGGATGGGTTGCCCGGGGATAAGGCAGGAGGCCAAGAATCGAAGTCGCTGTTACCGATTTACCTGATCCTGATTCTCCAACGATTGCAACTCGTTCTCCTGGGTACACCTTCAGTGAAACGTGTTGAACCGCGTCGACATGATGGTCAGGCATTTGAAATCGCACGCAGAGATCTTTAATCTCAATGAGCGGCGCGATTGAATTCGAGGTCGTCATCAGAGGTCAAGAGTTTTTCGAGGATCAAAAGCATCGCGTACGGCCTCGCCAATAAAGATTAACAAGCTCAGCATGAAACCGATTACGAGAAAACCGGTTAAACCAAGCCAGGGCGCCTGAAGGTTGGATTTCCCTTGGGCCAGCAACTCGCCGAGAGAAGCCGACCCAGGAGGAAGACCGATTCCAAGAAAATCGAGGGAAGTGAGCACGGTTACTGATCCGGCGAGTGTGAACGGGATAAAAGTAATGGTGGCTACCATGGCGTTGGGCAGCAGATGGCGAAATATGATGTTTTTGTTACTGACACCAAGTGCCTGAGCCGCACGGACGTATTCAAAATTACGGCCGCGTAAGAATTCTGCACGCACGACGCCGACAAAACTCATCCAGGAAAAAAGCAAAAGCAGTCCTAGAAGCCACCAGAAATTGGGTTCTACAATGCTTGCCAGGATGATCAAAAGATAAAGGGTTGGTAATCCCGACCAGACTTCAATAAAACGCTGTGCCAGTAAATCAGTCCATCCTCCAAAGTATCCCTGAGCGGCGCCCGCACTCACACCAATCACAGCACTGACAAACGTTAGCGCAAACCCAAACAATACCGAGATTCGGAAGCCATAAATGGCTCGGGCAAGCACATCCCGCGCTTGATCATCAGTCCCTAGCCAGTGTTCAAGATCGGGCGCCGAGGGTGCAGGCGTGGGCAGGTCCCAGGCGACCGTTTGATGGTGATATCGAATGAGTGGCCAGATCATCCATCCCTCGCGGTTGATAAGTTCAGCGACGTAGGGACTCCGATAGTCTGCTTCTGTCAGAAACTCCCCACCGAAAACGGTCTCTGGATAGGCTTTAAATATCGGCATATATATTTCACCTCGATAAGCCACGACCAAGGGTTTGTCATTTGCAACAAACTCGGCAAAAAGTGAAATAAAAAATAACACCAGAAAAATCCATAATGACCACCATCCTCGTCGATTCGATCTAAAGTTTTGTAATCTTCTGAGAGTAAGAGGATTAAGTCGCGACCGCATGAATTATCGCTCCTGACGCTCGAAATCAATCCGTGGATCAATCAGGGTGTAAGTGAGATCGCCAATGAGGCTCATTACCAGGCCAAGCAGCGAGAAGAAAAATAGCGTGCCAAACATTACCGGGTAGTCACGCGCGAAAGCAGCTTCAAAACCCAGCAGGCCAAGCCCATCAAGAGAGAAGATAATTTCGATAAGTAATGATCCCGTAAACAGGATGCCAATAAAAGCCGCGGGGAACCCGGCAATCACGATGAGCATCGCATTGCGAAAGACGTGCCCATAAAGCACTTTTCTTTCGGTGAGTCCTTTTGCCCGAGCGGTCATGACGTACTGCTGATGGATCTGATCAAGAAACGAATTTTTGGTCAGCATCGTGAGGGTGGCGAAACCGCCAATGGTCATGGCCAACACCGGTAGCGCTAAATGCCAAAAATAGTCCATTATTTTTGACGGCCATGACAAGTTGTCCCAGTTTTCGGAGGTAATACCTGCAAGCGGAAACCAATCCATGTAACTGCCGCCAGCGAATATGACCAGTAAAAAAACTGCGAAAAGAAAAGAAGGGATAGCGGTCCCGATCACTACAAGTAGGCTGGTCCAGATATCAAAACGATCACCATCTCGAACGGCTTTTGCGATCCCCAGTGGGATCGATATCAGGTAAACCAGCAGTGTCGTCCAGACGCCCAATGAGATTGAGACGGGCATTTTATCGAGCACGAGGTCGACGACAGATCGGTCCCTGAAAAAACTCTCTCCAAAATCAAGCATGAGATACTTCTTCATCATTGAGAAAAATCGCTCGTGTAATGGTTTATCAAAACCAAACCGTTTTTCGAGCTCTTGAATGAAGTCAGGGTCCAGGCCTTGGGCGCCTCGGTACTTGCTGCTGAAGGCGTCACTTGTAGCAGGAGATGACAGTGCCTCGGTGGTACCGGTTCGACTGACGCGTTCGGTGATATCCGCGCCGACTCCGGTGATCTGGGAGATCATTTGCTCTACGGGTCCTCCCGGGGCAATTTGAATGACCAGAAAATTGATCAACATAATGGCGAACAAAGTAGGCACCATCAGCAACAATCGTCGAATAATATAAGCGCTCATGAGAAGTAAAGCGGAACGTCGAGTAAGGTCACAAGCGAGCGAGAACTGTCGAGTGTCATATTCAGGGTTTGTAGTTTTTTAGCGCGTCAGCCCGGAGGGCATCAAACCACCAGCGATCAGTCATTACACCGGTTCTTACAGGCTGGTCGGGTCTACCGAATTTATCCCAAAACAAAACTCGATCTGCACGAATGTGCCAGTGCGGAATCACATAATGTCCCCATCGCAGCACCCGGTCTAATGCTCGAGTGCGATGATTCAGCTGTTCCCGTGATTGGGACTGAAGCATTAATGTGATGAGTTCATCGACAACAGGATCCTGAATGCCAGCAAGGTTCCGGCTCCCTTCGGAGTGAGATGCGGATTGACTCCAATATTCGAGTTGTTCATTGCCAGGCGTCTGGCTCTGCCCCCACACCCAGACAATCATATCGAAGTCAAACTGACGAAATCGATTGATGTACTGACTCTCGTCAATCAAGCGCACCTTCGCTTCAATTCCCAGACGCTGTAAGTTGCGGATAAAAGGTAACGATACCCGCTCAAATGCCGGCGTCACCAGCAGGATTTCGAATTGAAATAACGCTCCGCTGTCCTGGTTTACTCGCTTTAAATCCTTGACGACCCAGCCAGATTCACGGAGGAGTCGACTCGCCCGACGTAGATTGTCTCTTAAATATCCACTGCCATCATTGACCGGTGGCGTGTAGATTTCATCAAAAACCTCAACGGGAAGTTGGTCTCTAAATTTCTCGAGAATTTTCAGCTCCTCGTTTTCTGGAACCCCGCTGGCTGCAAGCTCTGAGTTCGAGAAATAACTGATGGTTCGAGTGTATTGCCCGTTAAAGAGCGCTTGGTTGGTCCACTCAAAATCAAACGCCAGCGCCACAGCTTCGCGAGTTCGGGGGTTTGAGAATTGACCGCGTCTGGCGTTCATGACGAAAGCCTGCATACCGGTGGGCATCCGATGGGGGATCAATTCTTTTTTCAGCCATCCGGTTTCGATGGCGTTAATGTTGTAGTCTTCCGCCCAAGCTTTTGCCTGGTTTTCAGAGCGAAAGTCGATATCCCCAGCTTTGAGTGCGAGTCGGATCGGGGTCGCGTCTCGAAAAAAGGTCGTGCGAATCGTGTCGAAATTATTAAGTCCTTGGCGCACAGGCAGGTTCGCCCCCCAGTAATCTTTGACGCGAGCCTTTTCGATATACCGTCCGGCTTCGAAATTCGTAATTTCATAGGGACCGCTTCCAAGTGGTGGTGTCAGCGTTGTCGCTGAAAAATCGCGAGTCGACCAGTAATTTTTGGGCAGGACGGGAAGCTGGCCAACGATCAGCGGCAGCTCACGATTATGGCTTTCCTCAAAATCAAATCGAACGGTGAGGGGGTCTAGCGCTGTGGCAGCACTGACCGCACCGTAATAGAAGCGGTATTGGGGATTTCCTTTGCTGACCAGGGTTTCATAAGACCAGGTAACATCTTCGGATGTAATCGGGCTTCCATCATGCCAGCGAGCCTCTGGCCTTAGATGGAAAATCACCCAGGAGCGGTCTTTCGGCCATTCGATGCTTTCGGCGATCAGTCCATATCCAGTGAAAGGTTCGTCGGCACTCATGAGTAAAAGCGTTTCAACGGCTCCGGTGCTGACTGCATTACCCTTCGGAATAAAGGGGTGAAAACTATCAAAACTCCCTTGAGCCGCGAGGCGCAATGCCCCACCTTTGGGCGCATCCGGATTAACATAATTGAAATGAGTAAAGTCTGATTCGTAACGGGGTGTTTCTGAATCAAACATTGAGATCGCGTGACTGCGAGTGACATCGTCGGCGGTCACTGACCCGAACGCGATAAAAAGTGAGCAGTAGAAAAGCAGGCGCATAAGACTCATTATATCGAGGCCAGTCTAGATCGGCTGATCCTCATCAAAAAACGAGTTTAATCAGAATTCAATTGAAAGACGTCCCAAAAGTCCCAGTCAGGCAAGAGCGAACGAGCCGAGACCTGAAGTCGGTTTATTTCCGTCAATGGTTTTCTCGTGCCGTGTTGAGGTGGTTCAAGCAGCATGGCCGCCACGACTTGCCTTGGCAAGTCGACCGGGATCCCTACCGTATATGGGTCTCGGAAATCATGCTCCAGCAGACACAGGTGGCAACGGTTATTCCGTTTTTTAATCGATTTTTGAAAAGGTTTCCTGATGTCCGTACCCTGGCTAAGGCTCGCGTTGATACGGTTCTTCATCATTGGACTGGATTGGGGTATTACGCTCGAGCCCGAAATCTTCATCGCGCGGCGCAAATCATTCAGAGCGAGCACGCCGGGATTTTTCCTGTCTGCTTTGATGATGTGCTGGCACTTCCCGGCATCGGTAAATCCACTGCCGGAGCGATCTTGAGTTTGGCTTTTCACCAGTCTTATCCAATATTAGATGGGAATGTGAGACGAGTATTGACGCGTTTTTATGCGATATCTGGAGATGTCTCTTCTGTAAAGAACCAAGAAAAACTATGGTCTTTGATTCAGCATCTCGTTCCTTCCAAAGGGGGCTCAGCAGCTGCGTTCAATCAGGCGATGATGGATATTGGCGCGACTGTTTGCATCCGTAGAAAGCCAAAGTGTTTGACTTGTCCGATCAGAAGTCACTGTCAGGCAAGGGCGTTGGGATCTGCAGATAGCTTGCCTACACCCCGAAAGAGTCGCGTCCGCCTGCGCCGGATGATCACGATGGTTATACTCTTTGACCCTAGGGGTCGCGTGTTACTAGAGCGACGTCCGTCTAAAGGAGTCTGGGGCGGGCTTTGGAGCTTCCCGGAATGCGTTCTCGATGCAGATATCGAGAAGTGGTGCGAAAGCGCGCTAGGTGTCAGCGCGACTTTTCGGCACGCCTTGCCGAGTATCGAACATGGCTTGACTCATTTCATGCTCGAGATCCATCCTGCCTTGCTCACAGTTTCTGCGCGTGATTCGGATAAACTATTATCTCAAGATAGGGAGTGGGTCAGGCCAGAAGCGGTGGGAAAGAAGGGTCTGCCGGTACCTGTAAAAAATATTTTAAATCAGATAGATATTCAGAAAAATGACCCAGACCGTTAACTGCGTGGTTCTCTTGAAAGAAGCCGAGGCGCTTGATCGGGCCCCATGGCCGGGTGCCTTGGGAGAGCGGATTCTAAAAGAAGTCTCTCGCGAAGGCTGGCAGCGCTGGCTGGCGCAGCAAACCATCCTGATGAATGAACAGCGGTTGAGTCCTATAAATCCCGATCACCGAGCCTATCTCGAGTCGGAAATGGAAGCGTTCCTGTTTGGCGATGGCGGGGAAACCCCCGCGGGTTGGATAGACCCGAACGCGGATAAAAGTTGATATAATTTTAATCTTTCTTCCGAACCTCTTTTGGCTTTGCCCCTTCTTAATGCCCGTTGAATTTCGTTTTTTGATTTCAAGGGTAACCGATGACTAATCCCGACTTACGCATTAATGATATTACGCCTTCACTAGATTGGAGCCTGTACTGTTTTAATGCGTCGGTGATCGGGGTGCACCAATAAATGACTTCCCCGCGTCCCTAATGCGACGCGAGACAATATTTGCTTATTTAAGGAGCAATGATGACCGACACAAAATCTCATAGTCCCCATGGCCTTGAAAATCACGGACTTCGTAATTTGGGGCCCGTACATTGGAACCTCAATCAAGCTCAGTTGACAGAGCACGCCATTCGAAAAGGTGAGGGATCGATTAGCGTCGCCGGCCCGCTCGTCGTTAAGACAGGATCGCATACAGGACGCTCTGCGAACGACAAGTTTGTGGTCCGCGACCAGAACACTGAAAACGAAATTTGGTGGGGCAAGGTTAACGTCCCATACCAGCCGGAACAATTTGACGCCCTGTTTGCGCGTATGATCGATTACCTCGAAGGCCAGGAGCTGTTTGTGCAGGATTGTTTTGCAGGTGCGGATCCGGACCGCCGTTTGCCGGTCAGAATTATTAACGAGCTCGCTTGGCATAGTGCTTTCGCTCGCAACATGTTTATTGCGGGTACCGATGAAGAACAGGCGACTCATGAACCCCGCTTCACGGTCATCAACGCGCCCGGGTTTACTGCGGATCCTGCAATCGATGGCACAAATTCTCCGACGTTCATTGTGGTTAACTTCACGCGTAAGCTGATCATTATTGGCGGGACCAGTTACGCAGGTGAGACCAAAAAGTCGATTTTTAGCATCATGAACTATCTGCTACCCCGTCAGGGTGTCTTGTCGATGCACGCTTCCGCCAACATTGGCAGTGATGGAAGTACGGCGGTGTTTTTTGGTCTGTCAGGAACAGGAAAAACGACTCTTTCTGCGGATGCGTCACGTACCTTGATTGGTGACGATGAGCACGGATGGAGCGAGAGTGGTATTTTCAACTTTGAGGGCGGTTGCTATGCAAAAGTCATCAATCTCTCAGAGGAGCAAGAGCCTGAGATTTACCAGACGACGCGCACTTTCGGCACAATTCTGGAAAACGTAGTGCTGGATGAAAATACGCGCTCTATTGATCTCAATGATGGATCTCTGACGGAAAATACGCGCGCCTCCTACCCGATCTCTCAGGTACCCAATGCCTCTACTTCGGGTCGTGGGGGTCAGCCTAAAAATATTATCTTTCTGACTTGTGATGCGTTCGGGGTATTGCCTCCCATCGCGCGATTATCACCCGCACAGGCGATGTACCATTTCATTAACGGATATACCGCGAAGGTCGCGGGCACGGAAAAAGGCGTTACGGAGCCTGTGCCCACATTTAGCCCGTGTTTTGGCGGCCCTTTTTTACCGTTGCATCCCCGCCAGTATGCGGAGTTGTTGGGTCAGAATATTGAAAAGTATGGCGTCAATGTCTGGTTCATCAACACAGGCTGGACCGGTGGTGCTTATGGTGTTGGTAAACGGATGGCGATCAACCACACGCGGACGATTGTTAATGCAGTTCTGGATGGGAAACTTGACAATGTCGCGACTGAAACCGATCCTGTTTTTGGTCTTGAAGTGCCGGTGGAATGTCCCGGGGTGCCGACCGACGTGCTTAACCCGAGGCTGACCTGGCCGGATTCCGGCGCCTATGATGCGCAGGCGAAAAAACTAGCGGGCCTCTTTCAGGATAACTTTGTGAAATATGCGGATGATGTGTCTGCAGAGGTTAGATTAGCGGGGCCTCTCGGTTCCTAAGCTAGGCTCTTCATAGTCTAACGTCCCTATAGAAATCTATTTTGGCCGTGAACAGTCGTATCTCTTGAACATGTCATCAGATTGGACCCATCAGGAACTTGTAAAGGGCATCTGGAATAAAGACTGCGCGCTTTGGAGTTCTGACCCGACGATACAGTTATCGATTGCGGAGCGCTTAGGCTGGCTCAATAGCCCTAGGTGGTTGTTGGAGAATGCCGATTCACTTTCTGAGTGGGCGCGAGAGATGACGGGCCGAGGTTTCAATCAGGTCATCTTGGTGGGCATGGGAGGATCGAGTCTCGCGGCTGAAGTGATTGTGGACGTGTTTGAGTCGACAAATAACGCTTCGGTGACGGTACTTGATAGCACTCATCCTGACACAATCACTGAATTATTGATCAATCGAGCGTGGTCCAGAATTTTATTTGTATTTGCGTCGAAGTCAGGCACAACGATTGAAGTTCAAAGTTTATGTAGCTGGGTGCTGGATAATCTGGAGGAGCAAGGCGTAGCTGAACCAGGTTCCCAGTGCGTTGCCATTACTGATCCAGGCACGCCGCTTGCTGCGTTGGCCGTCCAACGGTGTTTTCTGGATTGCATCGAGAGTCCATCTGATGTGGGAGGGCGTTTTTCGGCGCTAACTGTATTTGGCATGGCGCCGGCCGCTCTTTCCGGGGTGCCGATTAATCGGCTAGCCGACAACGCACAGCAAATGGCTGAACGCTGCCAAGGAGTCGATGTAGATGAAAATCCTGGTTTGGCTTTGGGTCAGTGGCTCGCGACACAGATCAATGCAAATCGGGACTGCCTACAACTATATGTGGACGAGTCTTTCCAGTCTCTTGCGGTCTGGCTTGAGCAATTGATCGCCGAGAGTCTAGGCAAGAGCGGAAAAGGATTACTGCCGCTCGGTAATGCGACGCCTGCAGCGTCATCCAGTCGACTGGTGCGTGTTAATTTAGGGTCATCATCTGATGATCAATTTTGGCAACGGGTTGATAGCGTTGAAGATCAAGTGCCCTCATTCAAGATCGTTTTGGATGAACCTGAAGATGTTGCGGGAGAGTTTTTTAGATGGAGTTTTGCGACGGCGGTTGCCGGAGCATTGATTGGGGTTAATCCTTTTGATGAGCCGGACGTCTCGGCCAGTAAAAAAACCACCAGAGACCTTCTTGACGCTCAAGAACTTAAAACAGAGCCAACGGTCGTCCCGGTTGCTGAACTGGCAGCTACGCTTCGAAGTGCAGGTTCCCGCAGTTATCTGGCGGTGCTCAATTATCTACCGTCTGATCCCACGGTCAACGATATGCTAGACGAATTTGCGCAGTCGGTTCGAGATCGTTTTGCATTGCCAGTTTCGATCAATGCGGGTCCGAGATACCTACATTCGACGGGCCAGTTTCATAAAGGAGGGCCTGATCACGGTGTTTTTCTTTTTGTGTATGGCGAACCTTTACAAGATCTTGATATTTTTGCTGAGGATTTTGGTTTTGCAGCACTCAATCAGGCTCAGGCGATGGGGGACTGTGCGGAACTCTCGAGGATTGGTCGATCTGTTTGTTGGATCAATCTGGATGGGTCGCGTTTTGCTCAATTGCAAAGGCTGCGCGCAATACTGAGAGAGTGCCTGGACTGGTGAATCAAGTTCGAGTGATTTCGTTTGATCTTGACGATACATTATGGGCTATTTGGCCCGTCATTGATCGTGCGGAAGCACTTTTGCATGATCATCTTTGCACACATTTTCCTCGTATTACTGAACATCATGATCGAATTGATCTACGACGACTTAGAAATGCTCTAAATGACGAGCGGCCTGACATTGCCCATGACCTGACTGAGTTGCGGAGAGTATCGTTTGAGTCACTGCTAGAGCAGTACGATTATGATTCGAACGCTTCCTATGATCTGGTTGCGCGATTTCTGGAGTTACGACATGACGTGACTCTTTATCCAGATGTCATACCCGCGCTTGAAATTCTCAGCGACAAATTCACCTTGATAGCAGTGTCAAACGGTAACGCTGATGTATCACGACTGGGAATAGGTAAATTTTTTTCTGGACAGGTAAGCGCCCGCAGTGCCGGCGTTAAAAAGCCTGATCCGAAAATATTTCAAAAGGCATGTGAAATAGTGAACGCTAAGTCCTTTGAAGTTCTGCACGTGGGCGATCACCCGCTGGAAGATGTTCTAGGTTCTCAGGACGCAGGATTGCCAGCGGTTTGGATAAATAGAAGTGGCGATCAATGGCCGCATGATCGGCAGACCCATCTTGAAGTGACTGATTTGACCGAGCTTGTGAAGCTCCTGAGTCAGGCGCGCTAACTTAATTTAAAGGATTCTGCTTTGGAGCGTAACGTTGATGTTGCCATTATTGGGGCAGGCACCGCGGGCCTAAGCGCCATGTCGCAGGTACGCCAAGCAAAGAAAGACTTTGTTTTGATTAATGGTGGCGAGCTGGGTACGACCTGCGCGAGAGTAGGCTGCATGCCTTCGAAGGCATTAATTCAGGTTGCACATGATCTTCACCGCCGCGAAATTTTTGAACGTGAGGGTATTGAGGGCGGCGCTGATTTGACCGTAAATCTCCCTGATGCGCTGGAGCATGTTCGTGATCTTCGTGACATTCTGGTTGATCGTGTCCTTGCGAATTCAACAGATCAGATGGGTGAAACGTTTATCGATGGGTATGCACGATTCGTTGACCCCGGGGTTCTTCAGGTCGGTCAGGAAATTATTCATGCCAAGAGCATTGTTATCGCTAGTGGCACAAGACCGTTTGTCCCTGATGAGTGGGTCGACTTTGGTGAGCATATCATTACGAGTGACACGATTTTTGAGATGGAAGATCTGCCTCAATCGATTGCGATCGTCGGTCTTGGCATTATTGGGCTCGAGATTGGTCAGGCGCTTTCCCATCTTGGGGTGACCGTGACAGGAGTTGATCAGCTCGAAACGATTGCAGGTTTGAATGATCCCAGTGCGAGTCAAAGCGCGATTGAATTGATGACCCGGACATTTCCGGTCTGGCTCGGTCATCAGGCAAAACTGACGTCAGAAGGCAGTCAAATTCGAGTGAGTGCGGGCGAGCACTCGGTTGTGGTGGATAAGGTGCTTGCCGCGATGGGTCGTCGTAGTAACGTTGACTGGCTTTCAATTGAAAACGCGGGCGTAGATCTTAATGAGGCTGGGTTGCCTGTGTTTGATCCGAATACAATGCAGTGTGGCGAGAGTCGGGTTTTTATCGCCGGTGATATCGCGGCCTTAAATCCAGTGCTGCATGAGGCGGCCGATGAAGGAAGAATCGCAGGGTACAACGCGGCCCGTCAAAACAGTACCGCTTTTAAGAGGAAGACGCCTTTCGCGATTACGTTCACTTCGCCGAATATCTGCACGATTGGCGCCTCTTTTGATTCGCTCGATCCGGGCACGATTGAGATTGGCGAAATGCGACTGGGCCCGGTGGGCCGGGCTTTAATTATGGGCGTGAATCGGGGCATTATTCGGATATACGTTGATAAATCGACGGGTATTCTCAAGGGCGCGACGCTGGTGGCCGCCCGAGGAGAGAATTTGGCCCATCTGTTGGCGTGGTGTATTGACGAGCAAATGACCGTTCTCCAGTTACTGAGAAAGCCTTTCTATCATCCGACGATGGAGGAAGCGCTCCAGGGCGCACTACGAGATGTTCTGTCCAAGCTTGATCTCAAAAAAACCGATGTACCGCCTGAATTAGAGGTGCTGACGTAGTCCCAATTAGGATTCAGCGTTTAATGGGCGCGACCGTATCGATAAAGGCTGGAAATTCTTCTCGCACGCGATCATTAAAAAAACGCTTGAGTGATTGAACAACAACAGGAAAAGCCATCTCGGACCAGGGAATGTTATTTTCTGAAAATAGCTCTGTTTCAAGACTTTCAATGCCGGATGCGAATTTTCTTTCCTTGAGGGACGCTCGAAAAATCATATAAACCTGATTGACGTGCGGGATATTAAAAACGCCATAAAGCCCGTTAATTTCGACATCTGCGCAAGCTTCCTCGAGTGTCTCGCGAGCAGCGGCTTGTTCAATCGTTTCGCCATTCTCCATAAACCCTGCAGGAATCGTCCAGAGTCCGTGTCGGGGTTCGATGCCTCGCCGGCACAGTAGGATTTGCCCTTCCCATTCCGGAATGCATCCCGCAACGATTTTTGGATTTTGGTAGTGGATGACCCCGCATCCATCGCAGACATGCCGCTCCTTCGTGTCACCGTCCGGTATTTGAATCGACACGGGATGCGCGCACTGATTGCAGAAATTCATATTTTCCTCGCCCTTATCTCCTAAAGCACTATAGCATCGCCTTTGCCTGAGAGCATGAAACGAGCTGATGTTGGGTTTATGCGCCTCGGCCATTGAAAAAATTGTGATAACAAGGACAATTAGGTCATGAAACCAAATGAGAATAAAAACGATGTCTGAAGATCAACAGCCGCTGCAGCAGAATGTGTTTGGCGAGCCCATTGAATTATGCTCCGAAACGCCGTTGACCGGCTGGTTTCGCGATGGCTGTTGCAACACGGATGAGAATGATCGGGGCATGCATACCGTTTGCGCGAAGGTAAGCGATGAATTTCTCAGCTGGTTAAAGGAAGACGGAAATGATCTCATTACGCCCCATCCGGAGTTTGGATTTCCGGGCCTGAAAGCGGGAGATAGTTGGTGTGTCTGTGCGGGTTCTTATGCGCGGGCCATTGAGGCGGGTGTGGCTTGCAAGATTTATTTGTCCCGAACGCACATCGGGACATTACAACTTATTCCAATCGAAAAACTCAAACCATTTGCGCTGGATTTATCTTAAGTTGTCACAAAGAATCATCAGATACGCTTGACGAAAGTGCTTCGGTGAATTGTAATCAGTGTCCCGCTAGTGTTGTCCTAATGGCCAGGTAGCTCAGTTGGTAGAGCAGTGGACTGAAAATCCTCGTGTCGGTGGTTCGATTCCGCCCCTGGCCACCACTTCCATGACTTGACTAGAAAGGGCGACCTTTTGAAGTCGAGGTTGACCCATTTATAAATTTTTAACGGTCTCGAGATAGCCCAGTACGCCAGTCGTCGGCCAGTCCGAAAGCGTAACGATCGGAAGGGCGTGAGTCTGGTTTTATTTTAAGTAGTGAGCTGTTTCTTGTCTGGTTGAGAAAACTCGGTCGATGTCTTTCTGGCTGGCAAGTTACTTAAATTTATTCTGTTTATTCCAGCCTGGGAAGATCTCCGGCACCCATCCGGGTTTTAAAGATTGATATGCAAGTGCCAGGGCCGTAGTTCTGAAAAATAATCGGCAGGAGTTTTCTTTTCGCTTGGAATAAAGATTTAACCGCTAACGAATTAGACATCGCATAGGCTTTGATTAGAACTGATAATTTTCCTCTGTAACTTTCCCAATGATTCTCGCTGGCACTCCTGCGGCAATCATTCCATCAGGCACATCTTTAATTACTACGGCTCCTGGCGCTACTATTGCCTCTACTCCCACGGTAATTCCGCCAAGGATCACGGAATGACTGCATAGTTTTGCGCCTCTCTTAATATAGGGCGCACCGCCTTTTGCGCTTCCTAAGAGCACATTCCGATAAATGTGTACGTCGGCTTCTATCACTGCTCTGGAAGAAATGGTCACAATAGTGTGATGAAAAACCACTCCTGGAGCGATACTTGATTCGCTAGCTATTTCAAGACCATTTCTTCTGACATTCTTATGATAGAAATATTTTTCGAGGTATTTAGATACACTATCCCCACGA